>Ga0129306_1000828_pt1 | contig 42341 bp, 36 predicted proteins | sample P827metagenome_FD_94438 | JGI IMG/M metagenome (GOLD analysis project Ga0129306, IMG submission 94438) | Capybara group fecal microbial communities from Wisconsin, USA - P827 metagenome | ecosystem: Host-associated > Mammals > Digestive system > Large intestine > Fecal | place: USA: Wisconsin... | reverse complement strand
GTTCTAAATTGCAGGACAAAAATGCCGATGATTATAACGATATCGACAATAAGCAGTCCTAATGCTTTTTTTAATATCCGAATGCTCATTGTATTAACAGTTTAGCCAATGATTCGGTTAATTTCAACTATAAAAGGGAAGTAAAAAATGATTAAGATGATTAAATCAAAGCTTTTACCAGTTCTTGCTGCAGGTGCAGTGCTTTCACTTGTTGCAGGACTCACAGGTTGTGGGTCAGCACCAAAATCAGAGAGTGAATCTCCAGCAGCACCTTCTGTTACAAAAACAGAGACTAAAAAAGAACCGGAAGACCCGCCTAACGTAAAATTTGTAAAACAACTAAAAGCGCTTCTTGCTGATAACGATACAAAAGGTGCAATTGCACACTTTGAAAAGATTCCAGCTGATTTAAAAGATGATATTGAACTTAAAAACCTTCTTGGGGCACTTTATTATTCAGATGCTCAGTATGACAACGCTATTTTGACTGCAGAAGAAATTCTTGCAATTGAGCCAGCTAATATGGATGCCCTTGAACTTATTTCTATGTGCAATAAGGCAAAAGGTGATAAAAGGGCTTATAAAGAATCTACAGATAAAATACTTGCCGTAGATCCTTATAATGCAGCTGTAAATATTCAGAAAGCAGAAGAATATGTATTAAATAAAAAATACAAGCTTGCCAGAGATTCATATAAAAAAGCTCTTCGTGGTGACAAAGATAACACAGATGCACTTTTTGGTTATGCACAGATGTGTTACTACACTGATGATGTAAAATCAGCTTCAGAAACCTTCCAGAAGATTCTTGATAAAGACCCGGAAAATGCTGCTGCCCTCGCCTATATGGGAAAACTTGCTTATGAAGATGATAATTATCTTCGTGCAACAAAATTTGTTCAGCAGGCATTAAAACAGGATCCTTACAATTATGATTACTGGATGGATTATGGAACTTACCTCCGCTATCAGGGAAAATTTGATGATGCAGCAAAAGCATGGATTAAAGCAACTCAACTCGATCCGTCATACTTCCTCGCTTATGCCTACCTCGCCGGCAATTATGACGACCTTGAACAGTGGGACGCAGCCCTTGAAAATTACCACAAAGTAATAGAAACAAACCCTAAATATTTTTATGCGTACGAATCCACTGCAATTCTGGAATACCGCGCTCGAAATTATGAGAACGCCATTAAGTATTTTACAAAAACTTATGAATTCAGCCCAAGTTATGCTTACAGCCTTATGATTGCGGCCTGCTATTACAAGATTAACAAGCCTCTTGAAGCAAAAAAGATTCTTACAGCACAGCTTAAAAAACTTGATCCTAATTCAACAGAATATGCGCTTGTACGTTTCTTTAATGATTCATATAACCGAAACGCAGAATCAAATCTTGTACAGAAGGTTCTGAAAGAAGGTAATAGCAATAACCGCGGTAAAATGTTATTCTACATGGGACTTTATTACGAGTTGAACAAGGCAGATGAACTTGCAAAGGAATACTACGCCAAAGTCACAAATTTAAAGGCACCAATGTTTTTTGAATACAGAATTGCCGAATGGGGATTGATGCAATGAGCCAGACTCAGATTCAGCTGGACCTCGCTGGACGAAAAATTACTCTCGTAGGTACAGCTCATGTTTCTAAAGAAAGTGTAGAAGAAGTAAAACAGACTATAAAAGATTTGCAGCCGGATTGCGTTGCAGTAGAGCTTGATGAAAAGCGCGCAGATTCAATTAAAAATCCTTCACGCTATAGCCAGTTAGACCTTGTAAAAGTATTTAAGCGCAAAGAAGGATTTTTGCTTCTTGCAAACCTTATGCTTTCATCTTTCCAGCGCAGAATGGGCTTAAATGCCGGTGTAAAACCTGGTGATGAGATGATTGCCGCTATGAATGCCGCAGATGAAGGTGGTATCCGTTGTACTCTCGTTGACAGACCTATTCAGATTACCTTAAAACGTGCCTGGGGCAAAAACTCTTTCTGGGGAAAATGCAAGCTGCTTGCTACCCTGCTTTCCAGCGCATTCAGCAAAGAAGAAATCGAACCGGAAGAAATCGAAAAGCTCAAAGAGCGCAACGAGATGGACTCTATGATGTCTGAGCTCGCTGATTACATGCCTGTTATCAAAACTGTTTTGATTGATGAGCGCGACCAATATCTTGCTTCAAAAATCTGGGCTTCTGAAGGCAATAATATTGTTGCAGTTCTTGGAGCAGGACATTTGCCAGGCGTTCAGGCTCACCTTGAAAAACTTGGCGCTGGAACTGAAAAATCTGATGTTGAAGAGATTTCTAAACTGCCAAAACCTGGAATTTTGGGAAAACTTTTTGCCTTCCTGATTCCAGCTTGTATTATCGGACTCATTGTTGCAGGCTTTATTTACGGTGGTATTCATGCCGGAGCACAGATTCTTTCTACATGGTTCTTGTGGAATGCAATTCCCGCCGCAATTTTGACTGCAGTTGCATTGGGACACCCGCTTGCTATTCTTGTTGGCTTCGTTGGAGCTCCATTTACTTCGCTTTGTCCATTTATTGGAGTTGGATTCCTAACCGCAATTGTTCAGGCAGTTGTATGCAAGCCAAAAGTAAGCGATATGGAAAATCTTCAGGATGATGTAACAAGTTTGCGCGGATTTTACCGTAACCGTATTCTGAGAGCACTTCTTGTGTTTATTTTGTCTTCTATTGGAAGTACAATCGGTACTTTTATTGGTGGCGCAGATATTATAGGAATTTTGAGCAATTTATAAGATACATATAAGACATTTCTTATTTTTGTTAAAAGGTGTTTCTTTTTTATGGCGTTTCGGTTTATTTTATAAACGAGGCTAAAATGAAACAGAAACACCTTATTTTATTTACATCAGTTTTACTCTTTTCTGCATCTGGATTTGCAGCCATACCAGAAAAGGCGGCTCCACAAGTTTCAATTCCAGATACGACTTCACTGCTCTTGTCTTATGTTGAAAATGATTCTGAACTTAAGAATCTTACAATTGCGGCAAAAAAAGCAGCTCTTTCTTATGATGCTACATTAATTGATAATGGATTTGATATCTCTCTTTCAACAGGAACTGTTACCTTGCAAACAAGTGATGATGGATCAAAGTTGACCGCAAAACCTTCTGTAAAAGCAAGTCTTCCCCAGGCATCAAATCTTTCTTTTACAGGCCAGACTAATATTGCATCTGACAGTTCTGATACAAAAGTGAGCGACACTTCCCTTTCTCTTGGAGTTGATATCATTTCTTCTTCAACTCTTACTAATAAAATTACAAAGCTTAAGGCAGAACGTTCTGTTACAGAAGCTCAGAGAAAAATCGAAAAGCGAGCAGTTGCCGCTGAAAAAGAATTTTATACTGAACTTAAAAAACTTTTAACCTCTGTAAGTTCGATAATCTCAAAGCGCGAAACTTTATATTCCGATGAAATTGATTTTGGAGCAATCAAGATTCAGGGCTACTCAAAAAGCTCTTCTACTTACAGACAGGCTGAACTCAAGGTTATTTCAGATCAGCATGATGTAGAAAGTGCAATGCATTCTTTGATTTATAACAGCGTTGTCTTCTATAAAAAATGCGGTTTTGATATTCAGATTGATGAACACGTAGATTTGATGAGTCTTGTTCCATCTGATATTGAAGCTGTAGAACCAGTTGATGTTTCAGGCTATGACAAAGAACTTTATACTGAAATTGAAAGCGCAGTATGGACATACACAATCAATTCTATGGAAAGAAGTTCAAAAAAGACCTACAGCCTTTCGGCAAATGCAGGTTATACTTTTGACAATTCAAATACAAAAACTGATACTGTAGATGCAGGCCTTAGCGGATCAATTGGTGGAGTAAGTCTTGGAGCTGGAGTCAGCATGCCGGTTGGAGGAGATTCAAATTCTCCGTCTTTTACCTTCAGTGCAACGCTTACTCCAAATACATTCCGAAAGAATAATATTACAAAACAGCAGAATGAACTTACAGAAGAACAGGAACTCTTAGCAATTAAATCAGCTGAAGATGCTTATGAAACAAAGGTTGTTGAACTTCAGCAAAAGCTCGACACTCTGCTTTGGGAAAAACGAACTGCAGAAACAAATCTTTCTATGTATGAAGATCTTGAGCGCGATATGAGCCTGTTGTTTAAGCAGGGCTATATCAGCGAAACCGAATATCTTTCTACTAAGAATGATTTAAATAGTAACATAATCAAAAAGGTTTCTAACCTGATTGATTTGATTATATACAATGATGATGTTATTTCGAATTTTGTAAGTGAGAAATAGTGTCATGTCCGTACTTAACACGGGCACCCAATAAGGAAGGAATTATGAAAAAGAAAATTAAGATAATTTTAATCTGTGTTGCAGCTCTCGTAGTGATTGCCGCTGGGCTTGTTGTGCTAAAAACCGTGCTTAGTTCTAAAGGCACAGAAAAGGTTTATTATACGGCAAATGTTGAAACCTATGAAAATATTATAGAAATCTCCGGAACTGTTACAGCCGCTCAGGAGCAGACCTTGCAGGCTCGCAGCGCAGGAACCGTTACAGCAGTTTATGTAAAAGCCGGTGACAAGGTAAAAAAAGGCGATGTTATCATTCAGCTGGATGATTCAGAACAGCTTTACAACCTTGAAAAGCAGGAATACAACATGGCAACAAAACGCCTTACTGCCTCTGAACGCGAACGCAAGCTTTTGGAAACAGAACGCAATTCCCTGCTTCAGAAAGTTGAAGACCGCAAAGTTATTGCAACCTTTGATGGAATTATTGCTGATCTAGATGTAGCAGTTGGAGATTCTCTCGAAGCTAAGGACACTGTAGGAACTCTCGTAAACATTGATTACCTTACAGCAGAAGTTGAAGTTACAGAAACTGATGTTTCTAAGCTAAAAGTTGGACAAAAGGTTACCTTTATCTTCCCTGCTCTGAACAAAAAGACAGTAGAAGGTTATGTTACCGGCTGGCCGGCAATTGGTGAAGTAACATCGCGCGGAGCAACTGTTGTTAAGGTAAAGCTTAGAATTGATGATTATCCTGAAGCAATTCTTCCAAACTTCTCTTTCACTGGTAAAATCGAAATCAGCCCTACAGAAGAATATGTTGTTGTTTCCCGCTATGCAATTGGTTATGAAAACAAAGAGCCTTATGTAGTTCTTGCAAAAGGTGAACAGAAAAAATCTGTAAAAATCCAGCCTTATGGAATGGAATATGTAAAAGTTCTCGAAGGTCTTGAAGGCGGAGAAGTTCTTTTGCAGCAGTCTACTCCAAAAATGTCTGGAATGAACAGAAACAGACCTGGAAACAGTAACAGCAATAATAAGAACAAGAATAATAATGGCGGCGGCTTTCCAGGTGGATTCCCTGGTGGTCCTGGTCCAATGTAATTTGACGGGGGCTTAATATGGAAACTGTTGTAAGCTTACAGGACGTAGTAAAAACTTACGTCATGGGAGAAAACGAAGTTCATGCTCTCAGGGGAATCAGTTTTGATATTCAGCAGGGAGAATTTGTTTCGATAATGGGACCTTCTGGTTCCGGAAAATCAACCTGCATGAATATGATTGGTTGTCTTGACCGCCCTACTTCCGGGATTGTAAAGATAAACGAAAGAGAAACTGCAAAGATGAGCGAAAAGGAACTTGCAGTATTGCGAAATCAAACAGTTGGTTTTGTATTTCAGCAGTATCATCTTATTCCGGCAATGAACGTTCTGGAAAATGTAATGTTGCCTTTGAAATATCAGAAGGTTGATCGTGCTGTAAGAGTCGAAAAAGCAAGGGCTGCACTTGAAGCAGTTGGGCTTGAAGAACGCATTCATCATAAACCGCATGAACTTTCTGGTGGTCAAAAACAGAGAGTTGCAATTGCACGTGCTATGGTAACTCAGCCAAAAATTCTTCTTGCCGATGAGCCGACTGGTGCGCTCGACACAGAAACTGGAAAGCAGGTTATGGAAATGTTCCGCAAAATCAACAAGGAAAACAATACAACCATAATCATTGTAACCCACGACCCGAGAATTGGAGAATCGACTGAACGATGTATTAAGATTCTCGACGGACAGATTGTAGATTAAACAGTGTCATTATCGGGCTTGACCCGATAATCTAGATTCCCCGATCAAGTCGGGGAATGACAATAACGGAGATTTTATGCTAGAAGATTTTATCAATGCCTTCAAAAATTTTAAGAGTAATAAAACCCGCACCTTCCTTTCTTTGCTTGGTGTAATCATTGGTGTTGCTTCGGTTATTGTAATTACAAGTATGGGAAACAGCTCTACCAAGCAGATTGAAAACACTTTTGGAAGCGCCGGGCTTGATGTTGTAAACGTAAGCGCCGGATTTATGAGCCGCCGCGGAAGTTCCTCTTCTGTAACTTTTGATGAAGCGGCACGAACAGACTTATTTGATAATATCAAAAACATCAAAAAAATCTGGTATAAAAATACGCTGAATGTAACCATGACTTATGGTGAAACTTCTTCATCTGTAAACTGCTCTGCAATCGAAACCGGGTATCTTGAAATGTATAATCTTGAGTTGGAAAAAGGAAGTTTCTTTACCGTAACTGATAATGAAGAAGGAACTCAGAAAATCATTTTGAGCCACGATACTGCAGAAAATTATTTTCCTGATGGAGATGCGGTTGGCAAGCAGGTAATTCTTGTTGCAAGCAAAACTACTTTTAATTTTGAAGTAATCGGGGTTTTAAAAGAACAGACAACTGGAATGGAAAACGGTTCGGCATTTATTCCACGCGGTTTTTATGCAAAAAAAATCAAACCAAATCCAGCTGCAACAAACATGATGGTTCAGGCAACTTCAGCTGATAAGGCTGTAAACCTTGCTACAGAAATCAAAAGCTATTACACAGAAAAAACTGGTTCCGAATATTCTGTAAATGTAATGAGCATGCAGTCTATGCTTGAACAGATGAGTGAAATTACCAGCACAATGAGTATTATGCTCAGCGCTATTGCGGCTATTTCGCTTCTGGTTGGTGGTATTGGAATCATGAATATTATGATTGTTACCGTTACAGAGCGTAAACAGGAAATTGGAATCAGAAAGGCACTTGGTGCAAGCCCCGCAGATATTCGACAACAGTTCTTGATTGAATCTGCAAGCATTACATTGCTCGGCGGAATTATTGGAATTATTGCTGGAATTGCAGTGGCCCTTGCGGTGGAATACGTACAGTCAAATGCATTAATAATCAGCTGGAATGCATGTATTATTGCATTTGTATTCTCAGTATTTGTCGGTATTTTCTTTGGTTTGAATCCGGCAAGACGTGCGGCGAAACTGGATCCTGTTATTGCATTGAGTGGGGAATAAAAATAGACCCCCGGGTCAAGCCCGAGGGTGACAAGAATTAGTATCCATCAGACATCTCGCGGTTAGCGTCTTTCTTACAGAGTTCGTCGTAAACCAGCGAGCGTTTGCGGAGTTCTTCTTTAAGTGCTTTAGGGAACGGCATGTTTCGCCAGAAGATTCCGCGAACATCTTTATCAAGGCGCTGAACACCGGTAGATTCCTTGGTCATCCAGAGAATGTAATCTTCAATAAAGAATTCCTTGAGGTCACCCTTAAGCTTGAGCTGTTCAACATGCTGATAGTACTGACCGGTAAGACCTTCCTCCATCCAATAATAAGAAGCCTTTTCCTTAGCAACCTGCCAGCGCAAATCAGCTACAGCAGTAAGAACTGCAATCTTCAAATCTTTAGGATACATTGGAACAACGATACGTCCACGGCTTGTTACGCGGTTATAGCGGTCAAACGGTTCCCAACAGAAGCCGCGGTCACCATAGGTTGGAACCAGCAGAACATAAGGAACAATTCGATTTGGAATATTCTTATGAATACGATGGAAAACACCAGGATCAAGAGATTCAATCCAGCGAAGAACATCAATTACATTTTCGCGGGTACCTGTACCACGCTCTGTACAATGGTAGAATTCACGAGTAAAAATAGGGAACTGGTTACCACGGCGACCAACGGTCATTTTTGCCATCTGACGTACAGTTTCAAATTCAATCTTAACGGCTTCTGTATCGTTTGTAGTAAAAGCAGCTCCACCCCCCTGATTGATTTTATCCTGGACGTTGTCGTAAGTAGTCTTTGCTTCCTTGTATTCTTCAAGAACCTTTGAAAGCTCTTTATCGTTTTTAGAAAGACGATGTAAAAGATCTGTAATCTCAGGAAGAAGTTTTCGCTGCATTTCAGAATAACCAGCACAGTGATTTTCGAGCCCAAGAACAGGATTATGTTCACACAAATCTTCTATATTTCGTTTAAGTTCGACCTCGAGCATACGGCGTTCGTTTTCTTTAATACCAAGAATGTTTTCTGCATTCTGAAGTTTACCAGAATTCTTTGCCTGAAGCTGCATAAGACGAGACTGTTCTACAGATGCAGCCTGATCCGGAGTCATATTCTTAGTACTAACCTGTTTCTTTTCATCAGTTGCCGAGTTGTTCATTCGGCCAGAAGCAATTTCTTTGAACCATTCATCAACATACATGATTGGTTCTGCTTCCCTGTTTTCAAAGAATATTTTAGAAAAGAACTCTTTTGATTCCGGCTTAAAAAGAGAAGGAAGAAGAACTCCAAAACGTACGAGCATCTTTTTTGGCATTGGAGTATCTGGATACCCCATTTTACCAACCATTCCACGAAGAAGTTCCCAGTAAGCAGTTACAATCTGCTGACGATAAACGGCACGGTCTTTAGGGTCCTGGCAGGTAAGATATTTTGAAAGAACCTGATGAACACGCTGAGCCGACTGATTTTCGCCGGTAAGACAGGTTTTATAATATTTTGTATCGTTATAAATATCAGAAGGAGTGTCCATAACGAATTTATCGATTGGAGCAAACTCCTTTTTACTTAAATCAACATCATGTACAGATTTATTAGAAACTGAACCAGAAGAACCAGCTGAACTGTCACTGGAAGGAGAGTCAAAAGAAAAAGCTTCTGTTTCTACAGGATTATCATCAGAAGGTGCATTACCTCCAGACTGAGACAAAAGCGCTGCAATTTCAGGATCCAAACCATCACTCATAAAACATCTCCTATAGTTCCTTTCATTATAGGGCATAAAACCTATATTCGCAAGATTTTAAGCGTATGTATATTGCATAAAAATATAAAATAATATAGTATAACACTCACCGACGGGGAATTAGCTCAGTTGGCTCAGAGCATCGGATTTGCATTCCGAGGGTCAGGGGTTCGAGTCCCCTATTCTCCACTATCCTGAAGTTTTCGACTTCAGGATTTTTTTTGTCCAAATCATTATTCCAAAAAAATTGCAGTCGCATTTCTTTCATAATATAATAAATTATTATATTTAAAGGAGATGTGTACCAACATGAAAAAAGTACATTCAATTATTTTAGGCTTATTGCTTGCTCTGGCAATGACCGTAAACTATACGGCGTGTTCTGATGTTAATAACACTGCAGAAACAAACCAGACAGAATCAATCACCCTTACATCACGTGCAACAAGTTCAATTTACAAAAATACGATTGAACTGACAATTGCATTTTCTAATTATGCAGAAACACCAACGAAAGTTGATGTATATCAAGCGGGAAGAGAAAATCCTGTAAGTACTGACACTCCAGTTTTAAATGGCAAGATTACCATTGATGTATCAGATTTTGCAGACGGAACTTATGCATTTTATGTAAAATGCGGCAGTGTTACTTCAAACAGTGTTACTGTAACAATTTCAAGAAATGGCGAAACTATCACAATTTCAACAGGAAGTTCTGATACAATAGAAAAGGATGCATCTGCTGTATTGCACTTTAAGCAAAATCTGGACGGAACTGTTTATGAGTTTGCTGAAAAAGAACAAAAGACTGTAGCCGCAGGAACAAGTCTTGCATCAATAAAAAAGTCCTACAAAGGTTTTACAGCACAGGGCTTATTCTTAGCTGAACAAACAGACGGCAGTTATGTAGTAAATATTTATTACACACGTAATATCATTGCCATCACACTGGACGCAAATGGTGGAACAATCGGAGGAAATGCAACAGCCGTTCAGAAAGGACTGTATGGTTCAACATTTCCTCTTGCAAAGACTCTTTCGTTAGTAAATGGAGAAAAAGCATTTGGCGGATGGAACACAAAGGCCGATGGAAGTGGAACTACTTATGAGGATGGAGACTTTACATTTACTGAATCTACAACTCTTTATGCTCAGTGGCTGGACTTTTATGAAGTAACCGTCGCTGAAGCAGCTGCTAAGATTGAATCTCTTGGAAGCGGTTCTTACACAATTAAAGTTTCTGGTGCTATAACTGCAGCTGAAATTGAAGATATTAAGAATGCTATGTTGACAGACCAAGACAGACTTATTGCTTTGGATTTGAGTCAGACTAGTGGATTGACGGAACTGGGAAAGGAAGCGTTTACTAATAAAACTGGTAGTTTATCTTACACTGGAGTTCCACTTACAGACCTTAAATTGCCGGATAGTGTGGCTACAATTGGTGAGAATTGTTTTAATAATTGTGACAAACTAATAAAGTTTTATGCCCCTGGTGTCACAACATTGAAGACAGGAGCTTTATATACTTGTGACACTTTAAGTGAAGTAATTCTGGCAGATGAAATGGAAAAAATTGAAAACCTTGCATTTGGATACTGCTATAAAATTACTGAACTTACACTTAATGCTAAGACAATAGGAAGTAATATTGTTGCAGGAGATAGAAGCTTAGTTACAATTAATCTGGGACCTATTGTAGAAAAAATAGCAGTTGGTGCATTTGAAGAAGTAAAAGTTCTAAAAACAATTTCTGTATCGCCTGATAATACAAACTTTAAGCTTTTAGATGATCTTTTATATTCTGCAGATGGAACTCGTTTATTAAGATGTCCTCCAGCACTTGAAAAAACAGAAATAACGCTTGCCAATACAGTAACCTCGATTGATGAATATGCTTTTGGATATTGTAAAAATCTTAAAACTGCTGTACTTCCTAACATAGAAATAATTTCTTCAAATGCTTTTGTATTTGCAACTTCACTCACAAATGTTTCAATTCCTAAAGCAACAAAAATCGACGGAATGGCTTTTTATAGATGTGAAAGCTTGTCATCCATTGCAATTCCAGATACAGTCACAAGTATCGGAATGTACGCTTTTGCATATGATAAGGCTCTAACTTCAATCTTTATTCCTGCATCTGTTACAAACATGAAATCAGATGTTTTTGAAGATTGGAGTGAAAATCAAACTATTAATTGTGAAGCAAATTCTAAACCTGATGGCTGGAATGAAAAATGGAATAATTATTCTTCTGACATTCCTGCAAAAGCTACAATTAATTGGGGAGCTACACGCTAACTTATTAATTGTACAAATTATTCCGTACATCACGTTTGTGGTGTGCGTTTTTTTTTATTTCAGGAATGTATTTATAAGATTTTCTATATGATTTGTGTCGGGTGGGAGAATCGCGGTCTCGACGGTGATTATGAGATTCTTACCTGGATAGATACCATTTTCATTGTAGGTGTTGAGTTTCTGGGCGACTTTTGCTGAGTACTCTGCATCGTCCATGCGGCCAAAGTGTTCCCAGATGAACTCCTGTCGGGTGCGGATATTGAGGCAGAGGAAGTCGGGGTGTACTGTGAGTTTGGAGCGGGCAGTTTGTGAGCGGCCGCCGCATTTTAGGGAGAGCGGATATTCGTAGTGGTACGGAATGCCCAGCCGGGTAAGGGTGTCGGCGATTATTATTTCGGATTTGGAACGGACGCGGACGCCGCTGGCGGTGTAGAGTTCTGGTTTATCCGGCTGGAAAGTTTTGCGTTTGTATTTTTGTTCCTGCCAGGCGGCGGCGTACTGTTCGTCTGTAAGGATTGCGGTGGTGATGATGGCGCGGCGTAAGGGATGAAGGAGATTTATTACAGTGTCTGAAGAGTCATTGCTTGCCGTGAGTTTTTCTAATTGGCGGAGAGCGCCCTGTAATATTTTAAGTTCATTTTTAAGAGACTTGACCAGCCGCTGGTTATAATCTTTCTGAGCTAGACTTTGAGCGAGTTCGTAATGGGTTGCATCCAGGTAGTGGCCACGCTCGTCGTCTGGAGATTTCCAATGATAATATTGAACATCACCGCGGCACTGAGAAATACGCAGATTACCTTCTGGTGCCTTTTTAAGAGCCCGAAGTTTAAGATCGAGTACAGCGTTTAATTGAGCTACGCGCTCGCGGAGCTGCTGAGAAATTTCTGAAGGAGGAAGTTCTTCTAAAGTTTTGTTTGTAAAACTCATCTCTTTTAATGTAATAAGACATAGACATAATCGTCAATGTTTTTATTTCAGTGTATGAACCTTAAATGTGAGAATTCACGGACGAAACTGGGTATTTTGAGAGTTTTCGTCCGTGCGAAGTGATGAAAATCCCAGGTGTGAGCCGAAAAAGGGGCTGTTTTGAGCGCACAAGAGATTTCACGAGGTGCCTCAAGGCCATTTTTATCTCCGAAACCACCTGTTTCCCGCATTCTGCCGCTTCCCGCACGGACGAACGCCCACGGTAAACCCCATTTCGTCCGTGTATTCCCACTTTTATGCGCGGAAAAGCCTCAAAGGGGTGACCAGTGCAAGCGCATTATTGCGCGGTTTTGAACCACGCAACCGCGACCGGAAGCCAGGAGTTCCGAAATTTGTTTTATAATGCGGTTACCCGGGTCACCACTTTGAGGTTTTGTGCACCTCGTTGTAAAAAAACGGATTTTTCATTATATTGGATGATGATTTATTTTTTACGATGCGTTAGGGATGGTAAGGGCGGCGAAGCCGGCCACCGCAGGGAGCGAGTGCAACGAGCGACCGAGGAGGCTGAAGCGATAGCGGAACCCTGGACAGCCCGACCTGACGGCGCGGAGTGCGAAGCACGGAGCGGCGGCAGGGAACGCCCAGATTTATAATATATTTTATAGGAGTATATAAATGGCAGACACAATGCATGCATTGGAAAAGAACCCTAACTGGAAGGGTCGTCGTGGTCCTGTTGTCCTGGTAATTATGGACGGCGTTGGATATGGTAAGTATGAAGAGGGAGATGCAGTTAAGGCTTCTAAGATGAAGTATCTGGACTGGTTTACTGCTAACTGCCCTCACACTAAGCTCAAGGCTCACGGAACTGCTGTTGGTCTTCCTACTGATGATGATATGGGTAACTCTGAGGTTGGTCACAATGCTATGGGTTGTGGACGTGTTTTTGCTCAGGGTGCTAAGCTTGTTGGTGAATCTATTTCTTCTGGCAGCATGTTTGAAGGTGCTGTTTGGAAGAAGCTTGTAAAGAATGTTCAGGACAAGGGAACTACTTTCCACCTTATGGGTCTTGTTTCTGATGGTAACGTTCACTCACACATTGACCACCTTAAGGCTATGATTACTCAGGCTCACAAGGAAGGTGTAAAGACTTTGCGCGTTCACGCTCTTCTGGACGGACGCGATGTTCCTCCTACAAGCGCTCTTGAATATTTTGAACCTCTTGAAAAATTCCTTGCTGAGTTCAGTGATGTTGATTATCAGATTGCTTCCGGTGGTGGACGTATGTACATCACTATGGACCGCTATGGTGCTGACTGGAGCATGGTAGAGCGTGGATGGCACGCTCACGTTCTTGCTGATGGTCGTCAGTTTGCATCTGCTACTGAAGCTATCAATACATACCGCAGTGAAAATGCAGGCCTCCTCGACCAGGATATGCACGAGTTTGTAATCGCTAAAGACGGAAAGCCTGTTGGCCCAATCGTTGACGGCGACTCTGTAATCTTCTTTAACTTCCGCGGTGACCGCTCTCTTGAAATTACTGCTGCTTTCGAAGAAGATAACTTTACTCACTTTGACCGCGTACGCCGCCCTGCTGTTGAATATGCCGGTATGATGGAATACGATGGTGACAACCACAAGCCTGCTCAGTTCCTCGTAAACCCACCAAGCATTGACCGCACTATGGGTGAATATCTTACAAAGACTGGCGTTCATCTTATGGCAATTTCTGAAACTCAGAAATACGGTCACGTTACATACTTCTTCAACGGTAACCGCCCTGGTGAATTCGACAAGAATCTTGAAACATATATTGAAGTTCCATCTGATGTTGTTCCTTTTGAACAGCGCCCATGGATGAAGTGTGCAGAAATTACTGACAAGGTAATCGAAGCTATTGAAAGCGGAAAATATGACCACATCCGTCTTAACTACCCTAACGGTGATATGGTTGGACACACTGGTGTATTCAACGCTGTTGTATGTTCTATGGAAGGTATGGACCTTCAGCTTGGCCGTCTTAAGGCAGCAATTGAAAAGGCAGGCGGTATTCTCTGTCTTACAGCTGACCACGGAAACTCAGACGATATGTACGAGCACAAGAAAGATGGTTCAGTTGCAATGGGCGCAGACGGCGAACCAAAGCCAAAGACAAGCCACTCATTGAACCCTGTTCCTGGTATCATTTACGACCCAGAATACAAGGGAGAATATGACAATACTAAGTTGAACGAAGGTCTCGGAATCTCTTCTTGGCCTGCAACATTGATGATGCTGATGGGATTTGTACCACCGACAGATTATGATAAGTCAATGATTAATTTGAAGTAAAATGAAAGGCAGCCGCGAGGCTGCCTTTTTTATATCTCATGTACCGTCGAACTGTAGTATTCTTCGAGCAACGGCCGGCACTCAATGAACGCTTTTCCGATTACCGGGTCAAAGTGTTTTCCTAAATCATTCTGAATAATTTCGAAAGCTTCATCAAAAGTTTTTGCATCCTTATAACAGCGCTTACTAACCAGTGCATCAAAAACATCAGCTAAAGCCATAATGCGTGCTTCAAGCGGTATCTCTTCGCCCTTGAGATGTTCAGGGTACCCTTCTCCATTCCATTTTTCATGATGATAATGCGCAACGTTTACGGCAATGCGTTCAAAGTCTTCATCCGGGGTATCGCGTAAAATCCTCTTTACAATCTTAGCACCTTCGGCCGCATGCTTTTTCATCTCTTCATATTCTGCCGGAGTAAACTTACCTGGCTTTCGCAAAATGGAATCATCAACTGAAATCTTACCCAAATCATGCATAGGAGCGGCTTTAATCAAAAGCTTACAGAAATTCGAAGTAATCTGAGGAAGAGTTTTATTTTTCAACAGTTCATCAGCAAAAATCTGAATGCAGTCGCTGGTACGCAGAATATGACCGCCCGTACTGTTGTCGCGGCTTTCTACCATAATGGCCATGCCTTTGATAATGGAATCCTGCATATCGGTTACCTGGCGGGTCTTTTCACCAACAAGGCGGGTAAGTTCTTTATTGTAAGTATTAATTCCCTTAATGTAATTCTGCTGCTCAGTATCATCACGAAGTTCAATAAGATAGCCTATTCTTCCTAATTTTGTAGCAATAGGATGAATGGTTGCAATCACAGCTCTTTCTTCTGTCAGAATTATAAAATCTTTATTGCTGTTTTCATCCCAGCTCCAGCCATCATCTTTATAATGCAGACCTTCAATAATATTTTTGCAGGAAGCCGGAATTGAACTATCTATAGAAACATCAGCTAATTCCGGGAAAATACAAACGGCAAAATCATCACAACCGAGGAAACGTTTTCTGTTATCAAAGGCAATGTATCCATAACCGTCACGTGAATTGTAAACCGTCATAAGATTTCCTGGAATATCATAAATACTTGCACGTGAAGAAATGTACATGAAAAAAGTTTCCATACTGACATAGATAAAAGGCATAAGATTAATTGGTATGCCAAGTGCCAAAGGAATCACATATAATAAAGTTTCGGAAATTAATACACAAAGTAGAATCCTAAGACCTGTTTTTGAAACACGCTGTTTAGTTATAATAGAATGAATTACAATACCAATTGCAGAAAGATTGATAACCGCAAGATAGACCATATAGAAAATCATTACAGGGCCCATCGAATATTTTACCAGTGTAAGCCCGTGTTCTTGAACTATATACGGATGATCAAAAAATAAATTTGTATCTCGCGTGGTGGCCACAAAAATGCTTATGATTACAGCGACCACAAGAAGAATAAGTCGGAGTGGAACAAAAAATCTTTTTCCACACATATCGACTACAACTATCAGCATGAACATGATTGTAAAAATGCTGCCAATATAAGAAAGTAAATCTCCACACATGGCCGCTTCAAGCGATGAAGCAAATGTTAGCATTGAATAACCAAAATTTGAAATTATTGTCGTAACAAACAAAATCATATAATTCTTGTTTATTTTATTTGAGGTAATCTCGTAAAAAACGACAAGCTCTAAGAAAGAGATAAAAACTATTGCCAGATATATTATCTTCAATGCCATTAATAATATTATAACCCGATTTATTTTGAAAAACCAATTTTTTATTTCAGAATTTTATTCCGGATTTTTTATTCTATAAAAATCGCATTATATGATATAATCAGTTATATGAAACGAAGACTTTTTTGGATTATTCCTGCTGCATTAATTGGAGCTGTAGTTTTATTAGTTGCATTATTTATTCTCACTTTGTCGATTATTGAATACAGACCAAAACCGATTGAAGAAGTTCCTTTTACCAGCGAGAAAGGAATGCTGTTACGAGAGACTCCGTTTTCAATCATGAGCTGGAATATTGGATTTGCAGGACTCGGTAAAGATGAAGACTTTTTTATGGATGGTGGTAAAAAGAGCCTTCCTGATTCTAAAGCTGTAGTAGAAAAATATTTTTCAGGAATAAAAGAAACAATTGGGACACATCCTGCTGATATTCTTTTTATTCAGGAAATTGATATAAAATCAAAGCGAACATATAAAATAAATCAGGTTGAAGCAATGAAGGCCTTTACAGGAAAAGGCGGTTCTTTTGCTTATAACTATAATTGTCCCTTCGTGCCGATTCCATTCCCTCCACTTGGACGTATTCAAAGTGGAGTTGCGACTTATACTGGCCTTGAAGTAATTTCTTCACAGCGACATTCATTACCTGTTCCGTTTAAGTGGCCAATTCGCCTTATGAATCTTAAGCGATGTATTCTTGTTTCCCGCATTCCGGTTTATGAAAATGGTGGAGATTCAGGACATGAACTGGTGCTTGCAAATTTCCATCTTGAAGCTTATGACAGCGGTGAAGGTAAAATTGCACAGACAAAAGCACTTTCTGATTTTATTGAAAGCGAATATGCAAAGGGAAATTATGTAATTGCCGGCGGAGACTTTAATCAGAAATTTCCAGGCTCAGAAGCATATCCTGTAATAAGTAAGGACGGATGGATTCCTGGAGAACTGGACGCAAACATGCTGAGTGACGGCTGGTCTTTTGTTTATGATGATTCGCTGCCAACCTGCCGTTCTCTCGAAGCAAAATATAATGATGAAAATGCTAAGGCTCATAACTGGCAGTATTATGTAATCGATGGATTTATCATCTCGCCGAATATCAAGAAGCTTTCGATGAATGTAATTGATATGGATTTCCAGAATTCTGATCATAACCCTGTGTATATGACTTTTGAGCTTGAATAACTATGGAAGAAAAGGAAAAAGTTCGCGCTGGAAGAAACAGAACTATTGTACTGAGTGATGAGGATAAAGCCCGACTACATACAAAGTTGCTGACGAATGACAAATTGCTGACTGATTATCTTGATAAAACAATCAACTCGGATTTACTGACTGCACTTCCGCTTTTGCCGGATGAGTTTGCGGATTTAATAATAATTGACCCGCCCTATAACCTTACAAAAAACTTTGGCGGTAAGGTATTTAATGAGCGAAATGATAATGCTTACGAAGAATATCTGAACACATGGTTTCCACAGGTGTGTCGTAAGCTCAAGCCTAACGGTTCTCTTTATATGTGCGGAGACTGGAAATGTACGGCAGCTTTGCAGCGGGTTATAGAAAAAGAACTTACGATTTTGAATCGTATTACCTGGCAGAGAGAAAAGGGACGTGGCGCAAAAGCAAACTGGAAAAACGGAATGGAAGATATCTGGTTTGCGGTAAAAGATCCTGATGATTATTATTTTGATTTAGATGCTGTAAAAATTAAGCGACGGGTAATAGCACCATACCGCGAAGGTGGTAAAGGTGGGAAGCCAAAGGATTGGGAAGAAACTGATGATGGAAACTTTCGTCTGACCTGCCCTTCAAACTTTTGGGATGATATAAGCGTGCCATTCTGGTCCATGCCGGAAAACACAGACCACCCTACTCAAAAGCCGGAAAAGCTTTATGCAAAACTGATTCTCGCATCATCGAAACCAAGTGATGTTGTGTTTGATCCTTTTCTTGGCAGCGGTACTGCGAGTGTAGTTGCAAAGAAACTTAGCCGTCACTGGTGTGGAATTGAACTGAGCGAAGAATACTGTCTGCTTGCAGAAAAGCGTCTTGAAATGGCTGATGCAGACAAGTCGATTCAAGGCTACAGCGATGGAGTTTTCTGGGAGCGCAATACAGCAGGCCTTCAGAAAAAGAATTAAGAGCCAAAGTAAACTCTATGAGAAAATGCTCCAAGCCTGAAAACTATATTTACCTCATTATGAATAAGCCCTGTGGTTATGTGTGTTCCGCAGTTTCTGATTCGCATAAAACAGTGTATGAACTTTTACCACCGGAATTGCAGAAGCTTGTAAGTGATGCACCGAGAGGCTGCAGACTGCACACAGTTGGACGGCTGGATTGTGACACAAGCGGATTATTATTGATAACTAATGACGGAAAATTTTCGCATGGAGTTGCGGCCGATGAGGTTGTAACAAAGACTTATCGAGCAACGCTTTTAAGCCCAGTGGCTCAGGAAAATCAAAAATCTTACATAAGCCGGGCTGCAGCAGGACTCACACTTCCGCCAGAAAAAAAGTATGGCGAACAGTTTGCACTGCCCGCCATATTGGAATTTGAAACTTCATGCATTTGTAAAATCACCGTGCACGAAGGAAAGTTTCATGAAGTGCGCCGCATTTTCCGAGCGCTCGGAAATGAAGTATCGGCGCTTGAACGCATTGCTATTGGCGGGCTCACATTACCAAAAGAAATTGAGCTCGGACAGTGGCGTATGCTAACTAAAACTGAAATAGATTCTTTATATTCTCATCAACAAGATTGCTGAGAGCTTCTGGTGTTACACCCCGTACTTCAGCCGCAAAATTGTATACATGCTCAACATTTACTGGAGTATTTACAGTGCCACGCAAAGGCACAGGTGCAAGGTATGGTGCATCTGTCTCGCACAAAAACCTGTCTGATGGAACAAACTTTAAGAGTTCTTTTACAGCCTCGAGTTTTGCTTTTTTATTGTAAGTGATTGCGCCACCAAAAGCGATGTACCAGCCACGGTCTAAAAAGGCACGGGCTTCATCAATTCCATAACTGTAGCAGTGAATAATTCCGTTGTCGTAGCCTACGTTTTTCAGGCAGTCGAGAGTATCTTCAAAACCATCGCGGCTGTGAACAATTACAGGTAATTTCAGTTCTTTTGCAAGTTCAAGATGAGCTTCAAAAAGTTCCCGTTCCCCCTGATAGGTAGCAGTATCAAAATCAGATTCGCAGCGTCCGTCTTCTCCGCTCGGATTCCAGTGATGGTCTATGCCGCACTCGCCTACTGCAACAATTTTTCTATGAAGGGTATCCTGGTCTGCATCAGCCGAGGCTGCATTAATTGACTCACGCAGAAGCTTCATCTGATTTTCTCTGTCATGGATTGCACCAACATCCGGCCAGATTCCAGCCGTAAAATACATAAAATCGCGAGCCTTTACAGCAAGCCCACTGTCTGCGATACCTGCAATTGCTTTTTCTACACAAGCCTGACGTTCAGCCAGATCATCACAATGAGTTCCAATATCAAGACCAAAAAAACAGGAACGCTGCGCCATGGTTGTCAAAACTTCAACACCATTAACACCGCGTTCCGTCGTCATCATTTTAAAATGAAAATGTGTATCACTAAACATGAAAATGATTATACATTATTTCCAACGAAGAGCAAATTCAATATTTGGATAGGCTTCCAGTTGGATTTCCTGTATAGTAATTATAACCCAGAATTTATTATCATATTCGGAAATAATCTCAAAGACATCCTCATTGTTGTAGTCATCTTCATTAAGTTCTCCTTTTGCAAAATCCGGATGATTTCCCACTATATATTATCATTTTTTGATTATTTTACAATTTTAATATCTTTTATACTAAAGCCAGCTTTTGAAGATTGCCCGCCATTTTGAAATACAAGTGAAGAAATAAGATTCCAGTCAAATTTACCCTGACCGTTTACCCAGCCTTCAGTACTATTCCAGCCACCTATATCACTTAAACTGCTTAGAGGAATAGATATTTTGTGCCATTTGCCGTCTGTTGCCAGATTTCCACTGTTTATAGAAGTTGCTGCTCTCCATGGAAAGGTCTTAGCTTCTGAGTCAAGCAAATAAACTGACAAAGAAAGAGTTTTATCTGTAGACTTAATCATAAACTCAAGTCTAGCCCCGGAATTTTTTAAGGCTGTAAAATTGCAGACTTCTCCAAAATAAATGGTAAACTGACCATTAGGTTCCAGTTCACTGAACGCAAGGCTTCTTTCTTTTGTTTCGTTATCAAATTGTACAATTGATTTTTTTTGATTAGAGCCATAACACTGAGCCTTCAAATTAGCAGCCAGTTGATTTTGAAAGACTGTATAGTTTCCAGTTTTATTTGCAGCTTCGAACCAGGTTTGACTTTTACCAGCAGGAACCTTATAGCCCATATCTTTAATCAGCTGTTTGTTTAAATCTTCCGGAAATCTTGCTTCTGAAGAGTTTGTAAAAATTCCAAAAGAACCCGTATAGTCCCAACTAACACGAATTATATTACGTTCATCCATCCAGCCATTTTTTATTCTATACCAGTTATTTCTTTCCTGAGGGTCGGCATAAGTCATACTTACACCAAATTCATTGCACATTAAAGCAGCATTACGCTTATTAGCAAACTCTGCAGCTTTGTTCAAAGGAGCTACCAGAGTTTTTTCAGAAGATGCATTTGGATAATCCTGAAAATACCATTTCTCTGAACTTGTAGGATTCTTAGGCAATGCAGGCATTTTTTCTTTTACATAAGGGAATGGAATTCCAGTCAAACGCTTTGCATCTGTCCATACAGCACCCTGATGAGTAAAAAGGAAAGGAGAATAATCATGGAAATTATATATAAGATTATCATCCTGATAGTCCGGAAGTTTAAGCATAGAATCAATTGAATTCCAGTCTGCACCACCTACTATAACAGTATGCTTCTTATCTATCTGGCGAATTGCCTTTAAAACATTTCCCTGAATTGCGCCCCATTTTTTTATATCTGCATCAAGATTACCACTCTTAAAATGAGGCTCATTCATTACTTCATAGATAACAAGATCGCCCTTATTTTTATATCGGTTTGCTATCTGTGGCCATACTTTTAAGAGAACCTTTTCTATATTTTGATCTGTTTTTGATGCACCGTCACAATCGTTATGAAAATCTATGATGATATACATTCCAAGTTCTTCACACCAGGAAATGGAATCATCAAGATAAGACCAGCATTCATCTGAAACTTTATAATCCGGAGCTCCTTCATTCCAAACTTCAAACCATACAGGCAAACGAAGAACTTCTACTCCAAGTGATGTAATATTTTCAAAATCTTTTTTACCAAAAAGCAATGTATTGTTTCTATTATATTCAAGCCAGCCAGGAAGATTCACACCTTTAGAAAATGGAAGCATTTTATTAGTTTTTATAACGTTTTCTGCAGAATATACGCTTCCTAAAAATAATAAACAGCTTAATAAAACTGCAAGGAATCTTTTCATATTATTACTCCTATATAATGGTATATTCTATTATTATCATACCTAAAAAGTGAAAAGTCAATTTTCATATAATATAGATTGAAAAAAAGGCTTTAACTTGTCATACTCTCAATTATGACTGATATTAATAAATTTCTTTCTGATGTTGAAAAAACTCTAAAACATGACCGCCAGAACAACGGTGGAAAAAGTAATTATGACCGAGTAAAGGGAGACCTGCGCCGGCTTTTTGAACGTTATGCGGCAGCTGTTGGAGAACTTGCTGATTCTGTCTTTGAATATTGGGAAAATGAATATATTTACCGTTCTGCTGATTTAGCCTGGGAACCGAACGAAGATAACAGAAATCGTCTGGCAGCTTATCTTGCATTTCTGGAAAACAGTGATGAATACCAGGAGCTGATTAGTGATGATGACTGGAACGAACTTGGCCGGCTTGTAAATTTTGAAGCAGAAGATTTAGATGTTGATGTACTCCAGGATTTGATGAAGATTCTTGTAAGCAAGGGTGCATACTGATGGACATAATTGAGTTCTATAAAAAGTGCCACCAGTGCCCGAGAAAATGCGGAGTTGACCGAACAGCCATAACCTCAACCGGATTTTGTCGTGAACCTGCTGACTTACGAATTGCCTTTGCGGGCCTGCACTTTGGAGAAGAACCACTTGTAACTGTTTTTGGCGGAAGCGGCACAATCTTTTTTACCGGCTGTACTCTTCGCTGTGCCTTCTGCCAGAACTATCAGATTAGTCAGGATGGATTTGGCCGTATCGTGGACAAAGCTGAGTTTGTCGATATCTGTTTGAAGTTGCAGGCAGCCGGTGCAGAAAATATAAATCTCGTTACAGGAAGTCACCACATTCCACGCATTGCAGAATACTTGCGTGCGGCGCAAGACGGCGGAGTGACTGTGCCATTTTGCTGGAACTCCTCTGCTTATGAATCTGTAGAAATGCTGGAACTCTTGAAGGGGCTTGTTACAATCTGGCTGCCGGATTTGAAGACTCTTGATCCGACATTTTCTAAAAATCTGTTTGCCGCACCTAACTATCCGGAAGCTGCCACTAAGGCAATCAAATGGATGATAGAAAAAAATCCGCTTGAAATCTCCGAAATCCCTGAACCGCCAAATGCAAAGCCTGCTGAGTGGGCAGAGCCTGGCCAGCCACGCGACAAAATGCTGTCGGGTGTAATTATCCGCCATCTTTTTATGCCGGGACACTTTGCAGAAACTGCAGATGTTCTTGGCTGGCTTAAAGAAAATGCAGACGGACGTGCAATCATTTCGCTGATGAATCAGTATACACCGGTGCCTTTTGAAGAAAGTGCTGCGCAGCTGGATGCTCGAAAAAAATCTTTGAGTTCAATTGAAAACCGCCTTGTCACCACAGAAGAAGATAATGATATCAGAGACTTGATAGAAGCCTATGATTTTGAGTATCTTTTTTATCAGGAGCTTACGGACGACACAAGCTGGTTGCCGGATTTCCGAAGGCCGCAACCGTTCAGCAATAAACTGGCAACGCCAATATGGCACTACCAGCATAAGTTATAGTATAACGAAGAGGAGTTAAAAAATGTCTGAAAAACCAACACCGCCATGGGCAAACGAGATTCCGGAAGGAAGTTTTATTTCTTACGCACCAACTTATAGAGTCGGTGAATATTTTGACCGTTTTCATAAGACTTCTTATGATGGACTAACTTATTATTTCTTTGATCCTACAGAACATGGTTACGAGAAAGGCAAAAAATATCCTCTCCTTGTTTTTATGCACGGCTACACAAATGCAATGGAAGGAGATGTCTGCATAAATTATACGGGCGCAGAATTTTATTCGAAAGATGATTATCAGAAAACTCTCGGTGGAGCTTATGTTCTGGTTCCTCTCGCAAATGAATATCGTGGTGACGACGGAAAAGTTCACGGCAGCTGGAATGATTCCCACATTGCTCAGATTCATGATTTAATCTGTGACTTTATGAAAAATCAGGCAGAGCCAAATGGTGGAATCAGTAAAAAGGTTATCTTTGGAAATTCCAGAGGCGGAACTATGAGCATAAAAATTCCGGTACGCTATCCTGATTTTTTTGATATTGCTATTCCTGTAGGCGCAGATGCAATTGTAGATGATAATAATCTGGAAGTTTTTGAAAAGAACAACATTGGACTCTTTCTTGCGATGGGTAAACGTGACGAGATTAATAGTTACGAAGAAAGAATCAAACCAGTTCTACCTCGTCTTGAAAAATTGAAAAAGAGTTTTATATTTACTCCAGACTGGGTTTACAACGGAGACCACGGAATTGCTTCAATCAATTTTGGATTTGAAATGGGCCAGCACTGCATTACAAACGCAATGCACTGTAACCTTATGTTTGATGACGGCACTCCGATGGAACCAAGACTTCCAAAGGGTATAACCGGCTGGCTCGCAGAAGCACTTAAAGATTAAGTTTTTATGAAAACGCTTTTCACAACCGATTACAAAAACTATGAACCAGACTGGCCGAGTTCTTCAAGACCTTCGGCCAGAGCAATTATCTTGACCGACAATCCGCCTCTTTCCCCGAGAAACAAAATCGCACTTGCCTATGCCAAAAATCTTGGTTATTACAAATTCCCTGGTGGTGGCATTCATGAGGGTGAAGAAAATACTTCAGCCCTTATTCGCGAAGTTGAAGAAGAAACTGGGCTTGAAGTAATTCCAGAAAGTATAGAAGAAGCCGGGCTCGTTAGCCGCATTATGCAGTCGGAAATGTTTCCTAAGACTATTTTTGTTCAGGATTCTTTTCATTATTTTTGCCGTGTGAAAATGTCGCCGGACGGCACTCCCTTAATCAAAAATCAGAAGCTTGATGATTATGAAAAAGATGATGGCTTTGAACTCAGGATTGTGACAATTGCTGAAGCAATCCAGACTAACCTGCGTTTTAAATCTGATAATTATGCAAAGCTGGATATGATTGCCCGGGAAACTCTGGTGATGGAAAAACTTTGCGGTATAGACGAAAATCTTCCGCGAGCTTTTGCAGAGACTCTACTGGAAAAATGTGTTGCTAAAAATCCGGGCCCATGGCGCGAACACTCTTATGCGGTAGCTCAGGCGGCAGAAAAAATTGCGTGGGCGGTAAATGAGAATGCAGCGGCTACAGGCAGCACAACTCCCCTTCTCAATCCAGACTTTGCTTACACCTGCGGACTTCTCCACGACATTGGCCGCCAGATGGGCTACACTTACATGGCTCACGTTTACGATGGCTATCACTTTTTGAAAAACCTTGGCTACGACCAGCTTGCAAAAATCTGCCTCACCCACTCTTTTAATCTTCATATTATTGATGATTACATCGGAAAAATCGACATAACTGATTCGCAGTACGAAGAACTCAAAAATCTCCTTGCCGCCACCGAATACGACGATTACGACCGCCTGATCCAACTGCTTGATTCAACCTGCGGCGCCGACGGAACAAAGAACATGGAAGATCGCATGAACGACGTAAAGCAGCGTTATGGCCACTACCCTGAAGGCAAATGGAACAAGAACTTTGAACTCAAGGATTATTTTGAAAAACTGATGGGCAGGGAGTTGTATGAGGTTATAAAATAGATGCCCGGGTCAAGCCCGAGCATGACAAATACACTCATGCCCGAGCATCCATTTTTTACAGAGCTTCGTTAATCTTCTTTGTCTGCTTTTTGAAGTAGAGCATAAAGCCTACCCACATAATCACATAAATCACAATAAAGATTACAAACCAGATTACTATACTTTTTGCCGTGTGTGGGAACCATCCGCAAACAAAACCAGCAATAAACATTACCACAGAAGTAATTACAAAATGAAGAACAGTCTGCGCAGTTATGCTCCAGCTGTCAATTTCAAAAATCAGTGTTGTTGTAGCAAAACTTATTCCAATTATTCCAGTAAGAAAATACTGGATGATTACAGCCGCCATCTGTGAGTTTGAATGCTGCACAAGATAAGCTGAAACTGGATAAAAGTTTCCATTTCCACCAGCAAGTGATTCCAGAATCAGAATTGTCTGACCAATAAAAACTCCATATACAAATCCCATTATTGCTCTTTTGATAAATTCTTTCATAGTGTTTCTCCTTCATTAGCGGCGCTTAAGATTAAGCAACTCGCATTTGATTTTATTCATATATCTTCTTGAAACTATTGCATCTTTTCCGTTAGTAAAATTAACACGTACAATTCCTGTCAATGACATATCGAGTTTTGTTACCTTTGAAAAGTTTGCAATATCCGTATTTGAAATCCTTATGAATTCTGTCCAGCCACAATTCTGCGCAAGTTCTTCAAACTCATAAAGCCGCAACTTCAAAAGCAAAGTTTCTTTTTCAGTTTCCAGATAGACTTTTTTATCCATACTGTAAATTCTGAAAATTTCACTCTGTTTTACCTGAATGCAATAATCTCCATCCCAACCAGTAAGCATTGTAGAATGACCTGTTTCATCCATACGGCTGATTTTTTCTGCTATGGCTTTTATACCATCAGTTTCTACTTCTGTATGAATTACACAGTAAGGTTTATCGCATTTTTCGATTTTGATTTGTGTTACCAAAATTTTCTCCTGATAATAGTTTTTGAATTAACTGAACAATCAGTTTCTATTGTAAAAACTGACGTAGTTTTTGAATAGTCTTCTATATCTCTTTTCACCTCCTTATGCACGCAGTATATTACGAGCTGATTGGCTTGTGACATTTTTAACGATAAGTGGCCATTTCTTGTGATAAGTGTTAAAAAAAGGGAAAATATAGCTTCGAATTTTCGCTAAATTTCTAATCCATTTTATATATTTTGTGTTATAATGTGTGCACTATGAAGAAGAGATTGACGGGCGTGGCGGTTCCGCTTGGTGCCCTTTATACTAAAGATAATTCGGTGATTGGTGAATTTGGCGATCTTAAGCCCTTTGCTGATTTTTGCAAGGCGGCTGGGATTTCTATTATTCAGCTTTTGCCGGTGAATGATACTGGAACTCAGAGTTCTCCTTACAGCGGGCTTTCGGCTTTTGCGCTGCATCCAATTTACATCCGCATCAACGAAGTGCCGGGGTTTGAGGCGATTTATAAGAACGATGAAAAGTTCAAAAAGGCTTATGATGATTTTATCAAGGGCCAGAAATATGCTCTGCGTTATAACTATGATGCAATTTTGAACGGTAAAAATGCCCTTCTTAAGATGATTTATGATTCAACTGATGAAGGCAAGACCGGCGAAACCAGTGCTGAGCTTTCAAAGTGGATTCGGGCAAACAGCTGGGTAAAGGATTACGCAGTTTACAAGAACCTTAAATGGAATTACATGCAGGCAAGCTGGAAAAGCTGGCTCGATTCAGACAAGTATAAGACAAAGGAAGAAATTACTTCACTATGGAATAAAAAGGCGTTTAAGAAGGAACATCTTTTTTATGCCTGGTGCCAGATGATTGCAGATGAACAGTTTAAGGATGCTGTTGCCTATGTACACGAAGCCGGACTCCTTCTCAAGGGCGACATGCCTATTTTGATGAATGAGGACTCTGCTGATGCCTGGGCTTACCCAGAAGTTTTCAATCAGGATTTGCGCGCAGGTGCTCCTGCAGATGGAGATAATCCTTGCGGACAGAATTGGGGCTTCCCTACTTATAACTGGAAAAATCTGAAAGATAATGATTACGGCTGGTGGAAAGACCGCCTTAAGAATGCTTCAAAATATTATGATGCTTACCGTCTCGACCATATTCTGGGCTTCTTCCGCATCTGGGCTATTCCAGAAGCTGATTTGAATGCGCTCAACGGACACACAGAGCCTTATGCATTTATTAAGAAGACTGAGCTTTACGAACTTGGATTTGATGATGACAGAATCCGCTGGCTCAGTGAACCTCATATTCCAACAAGTGCAATTGAAGACATTACATGGAACCACGACAAGGCACATCAGATTCTTGCAATTTTCTGCGACAAAATTGATGGCGAAGAGCTCTGGAGATTTTCACCAAAGCTGGAAGGCAGCAAGACAATTGAAGCTGCTGATTTGAGCGAACTCTGCGCAACCGACGCAATCGGCCGTGTAAAAAAGGTGCTCGAAGATTACTGGAGCAACCGTACACTGATTGAAATTGCCAAAAACAAATATGTTCCGCTCTGGACTTATGGCCAGTCAACTTCCTGGGGCAGCCTGAACGAAAAAGAAAAGGAAGCCCTGACTGAATGCTTTGACGACCTGAATAAAAAGAACGAAAAGCTCTGGAAAAAACAGGCCGATGAAATTTTTGCAGCAATCACAAAGGCTGTAAAGATGATTCCTTGCGGAGAAGATCTTGGTGTAAATATTGAGTGTGTTCCAAAAACTATGGATGCTCACAAAATATTGGGTTTACGTGTTGTGCGCTGGTGCCGCGAATGGAGCGAAAAAGGTCAGCCGTTTGTTCCATTTACTGATTACACTCCTCTCTCTGTTACCACAACATCAGTGCATGACTCAAGCACTTTGCGCCAGTGGTGGGATGATGAAAAAGAAAGCGTAAAAGCCTTTGTAATGCAGAATGCAGAAGTTTTTGGAATTGAAACAGGTGCAGAAGACGGCCCATTGTTCACCGCTCCAAAAGAAGAAATCGAAAAGCAGGCCGAGGCTGTGGCAAAGGAACCGTTTACTCCAGAAGTTGCAGAAAGACTTCTCGAAGCATCCGCAACATCAGCAAGCCAGTGGTTCATTCCACCCCTCCAGGACTTCTTGTATATGGATAAAGACTTGTGGCTGGAAAAAGCTGCAGACGAGCGCATCAATGTGCCGGGAACTGTTACAGATTTTAACTGGACTTACAGATTACCGTGCACATTGGAAGAACTCTGCCAAAATTCAAAACTGATTGAAACGATTAGAGCAATAGCTGAAAGGTAAGCTACTGCTCCACCTGATATGGATTACTTTTTCTTATAGGCTCCTGTTATAGCTGTAAGCACAAAAGTAAATAACATATCAGGAATCGTGCATCCGGTAATCAAATCTGTCAGCATCAATAGTCTGTAAACTGCAAAACCTATCAGCCAGATTACAGCTCTTGAGACATTTAGTTTTTTCTCAGAAAAATCGCTTTTAAGGATAAAATAGTCAGCAAGCAGGATTGCTATCATCGGCGCAAAAATCGAACCAATCAGATAAAGAAAATCTGTAATGTTATCCATTGGGAATATAACTGCAGCAAGTGTTCCGATTACAGTAACAATAATTGCAGTTATTTTTTCCGGAGCTTTTTCAAAAATCGTCTTAAAGGAAATAGCAGCACTCCAGGCATCAAGGAAGGTTGTTGTAACTGTAGATAAAATTATGATTACAAGAGCAATTTTTCCAAGTCCGGCAGCTGTCATGATTTTTGCAATATCACTTTCAGAAGTAAGAATTGCAAGGCCCATTCCGATTATGTACATCCAGCAGGAAACAAGACAGTAGGTTACGCTGGAAGCAAAAGTTGCAGCAAATGGTTTTTCAGCTTCTTTTGTGTAGTCGCTGATTAATGGAAGCCAGGAAAGTGGCATGGCAACAGCAAGTTCAATTGCCTGTCCAAACGAGAGGGCCTCCTGAAATTCAGCTGCTACAGAAGTGTTTCCACCAAAAAACACAACTTTGCACATAACAATGGTAAGTACAAAAAGTGCAATCATTACTCCAAAAGAAAATTTTCCGATATTTGTAATTCCGGCAATAACCCACAAAATTATAAGCAGACCTGTAATTACAGCCCACACCCATTTTTGTGCTGCAAAAATTTCATTTAAGGAAAGAGATGCATCGTAAATCATTATGGCTGTCCAGCCCACAAGCTGAATTACATTAAACAATGCAAAAATTTTGGCACCAATTTTTCCAAAGCTGAGAGCAGTTGAGTCCATTGCAGATTTTTTTGAAAGAGCTCCAATATATCCGGCAAAAAACAAAAGACTGCAGCCGATTACGTGTCCGATTAAAATTGCAAGAATTCCCTTTGCAAAACCAAGTGGAGCAAAATAAGTTCCAGTAAGAATTTCAGCAATAGAAACTCCAGCTCCAAACCATATAATTGAATTTGATAAAATACTTGTTCCTTTTTTTGTTTCTTTTATTCCATTATCTTTCATAAATAATACTTCCTATTTAATATTCCAGTTGTGTGCAAGTGGGCCTGAACCTTTTCCTAAGTCCAGCATGGCTTCAAGAGCACCGCTTATATAGTCCTTTGCATTTTTTACGGATTCTGCAAGAGTAAAGCCCTTTGCAAGATTTGAAGCGATTGCTGAAGAAAGTGTACAGCCGGTTCCGTGAGTATTAGGATTGTTTATTTTCTTTCCATAAAACCAGATGCCTTCCTCGCTTTTGCTATCTTCATTTCCCGGATACAGAAAATCATTTGCATCATTTAAGCTGTGTCCGCCCTTAAGCAAAACTGCACAGCCATAATCTTCATGGATTTTTTTTGCGGCTTCTTCCATTCCTTTTTCGTTTGTGATTTTTCTTCCAAACAAAACTTCTGCTTCTGGAATATTTGGAGTAATTACAGTGGCTAAAGGAAGAAGTTCTTTTTTAAGAGTTTCTATGGCTTCGTCGCTTATAAGTTTTGCTCCGCTGGTTGCTACCATAACAGGATCAACTACAAGATTTTTTAAGCCATACTCTTTAATTGAATCTGAAATAACTTTAATAAGTGGAGTAGATGAAACCATTCCGGTTTTTACTGCATCCGGAAAAATATCTGTTACTACAGCCTTAATTTCTTCTTTAAGGAATTCAGGCTTCACTTCCATAATTGCGGTAACGCCGGTGGTATTCTGTGCCGTCAAAGCCGTGATTGCACTCATGGCAAAAACGCCATTGCAAGTCATAGTCTTGATGTCAGCTTGAATTCCGGCGCCTCCGCTTGAATCGCTTCCTGCGATTGTTAATGCGGTTTTCATAAAACATACCTCTTTTGTGTGTATTAAATCTTCAGGCGGTGCCCTCAAGAAGATTTTTATTTTTTATCCGAAGAAATACTTTTGCACTTCTTCGTAATTTTTACAGTAAACTGTACTGAAGTTCTTAATTTGCGCGATATCAGATTTTGAAGTCTCATCATAAATTCCGCAGGTTTTTAGGCCTGCCTGGAATGCTGTTTTTATTGAATATAGAGCATCTTCAAAAACCCAGGTTTCATCTTTTGCAGTTCCCAGTGCATCGCAAACCGACAAAAAAGTTTCTTCATGCTGCTTACTCATTCCCATTTCACTTGTAGTAAAAATGAAGTCAAAGTACTTTTCTGCATCAAGACGCTTTAATGTCGGAGAAAACAAAACTCTGTCTGTGTTTGTACAGAGTGCAATTTTTGTTCCAGAGTTTTTCAGCTTAGAAAGAAAAGCTCCTACCCCATCTTTAAACTGAACTTCTTCTTTATAAGATTTAGCAAGAATGGAATTAATACCGGAAAATATTTCTTCATCAGAAAAAGTCAGCTTATATTCTTTCCTTAAATAATCTGCACCCTCTTTCATGTTCATTGAAAAAAGTTTTTCCCCAAGTGCAGTTTCTGCTTCCATGCCTAAAGATGAAATGTATCGTTCAGCACAAGTCATCCACATAGGCATGGAATCTAAAAGAGTTCCGTCCAGATCAAAAATGGCAGCAGTAATTTTTTTCATTTTCTTTTGTAATTAATCTATAATTTCCCGAGTTCTTTTTACCAGTTCTTCTGCAGCAGCTTTGATATCTTTTTGAGCATAAAGAGCACTGATTACAGAAATGCCTGCAATTCCACTACCCTTTAACTGGCAAAGATTATCTTTTGTGATTCCGCCTATTGCAACAACAGGAATCTTTACAGCAGAGCAAATTGCTTTTAGAGTCTCGTGCGGAACATCAATCGCATCGGATTTACTTCCAGTCGGGAAGACAGCTCCAACGCCAAGATAATCAGCTCCTTCTTTTTCTGCAAGAAGAGCTTCTTCAACAGTCAGAGCACTAACTCCAACAATTTTATCCGGGCCAAGAATTTTCCGAACCTCAAGAACATTCATATCTTCCTGCCCCACATGAACGCCATCTGCATCTATTTTTTTTGCAAGTGCAACATTGTCGTTCACAATAAAAGGAACATTAAATTCCTTACAGAGTTTTTTAAGTTCAAGAGCCTCTTTTTCAAAATCAGCTTCATCCAGATCTTTTTCACGAATCTGAACCATTGTTGCGCCGCCATTTAATGCATCCCGAGTCTGTTCCAGAAGATTCTTTTCTCCAGTCCAGTGACGGTCTGTAACAGCATAAAGCAGGAGTGCAAAGCGAAGAGTAAAATTATCTGATTTCATAAATTGCGCCTTCTTCGAGTTCTTTTCCGGTCATGTTGTAAATTGCGTCGATGATTCTGTTTCTGTAAGTTGAGTTACCGTCTCCGTCCTCCATTTTTTTCCAGGCAAGCTGACCTGCAAGTCCCATAGCACATACGGCAGCAGCAGTTGCTTCAAGAATATTGTCCGGATTTGCGGTGATAAAGGCAGCTGTCATTCCACTAAGCTGGCAGCCGGTTCCAGTGATTTTTCCCATTTCTGCACGGCCATTTCTGATTACATAGCATTTTTCTGAATCACAAACCAAATCAATGGCTCCAGTAATTGCAATAACAGCACCTGTCTTAGCAGCAAAAGCTTTTGCAAAAGCAATTGATTTATCAAGATTCTGTTCAGTTACTGCATCGCTTACATCTGCATCAACACCCTTTGTAGTTCCACTTCCAACAGCAAGAGTTTTTATTTCAGAAATGTTTCCGCGAATTACATCAAATTTTACATTTTTAAGAAGGTCCAGAGCGGTATCAGTTCGCAAAGCAGATGCACCTGCTCCAACAGGGTCAAGCAGAACTTTATGTCCAAGTTCGTTTGCTTTTTTTCCTGCAAGGAACATTGAAGGAATAGTGTTTTTGTTAAGTGTACCAATGTTGATATTAAGACCACCACAAATTGCAGTGATTTCTTCAACTTCACCCTCATCATCGCTCATGATAGGGCTTCCGCCGCAAGCAAGAAGAATGTTTGCAACATCGTTTACTGTTACATAATTTGTAATGTTGTGAATTAGCGGGCATTTTTCCCGCACGTTAGATAAGATTTTTGAGAACATAACAAGCCTCTTTTTTTAATAAAGTTGCCTGTTTGAATAAAATGCTGTTTGCCGAAAACGGCTAGAAACTGTTTCCCTACGTTGGCATTATCCAAATCAGGTTATGGGTCAAGACACACAGTCTACTCTCAGCAAGGTTTTTACCAAGCTCCCCTAGTTGAATGACATTATACGAATTTACAGGTTTATTACAAGAGAGAAATTATTTTTTAAGTTAAAAATTTCATTTATATAAGATTATGCAAGAAAAGATTTTAGCAAAAAAGCAGAATTCATGGTATAATATTTTAATTACTCATAGAATCGAAAAGTTGGAGTACATAATGAAGATTTCACACAACGAATTTCACATTTCAAAAAAAATCCGAGACCTTTGTAATTTTGACGGCGGGCTCTTTGCTTCGAGCGGAAACGTAGTTTTTGCCAACATGAAAAATGTGCGCGCCTTTCAGCTTTTAATAAACAATGTGTTTGAGAGCCGCGGTGAGGAGAATAAAAAACTTTCGGCTGGGCAGCTCAACGCGATGGGCTTGATTGATGAGATTCTTCATTATGTTTGTATGCTTTACCGACGCGATAAGGTGCTCACTTTTATGGATGACCTGCTGGCAACGCTTGACAAGGAGTTTGGGCGCGCTGAGGTTGATGGACTTCTGCTGGATTTTATCCGTGAGTTTCCACCGGTTGCTGTTTATAAAGAAAAAATCAGACCGGAAGAATATCTTGCCGCCACCGAGCTGGATGCGGGTACCGGCCTTGAACGTACAAACCGCGCACAGACTCTTGAAGAGCTGATTCTTCTTCATCTTGCTAATGAAAATAAGGCTTTTGAGCCTTTTATGATTATGTTCAGCGACAAGGAGCTTGCAAAAAACAAGCTTTATGCTAAGAGCTGGAAGTTGATTCAGAAATATGTTGCCAGTCAGCCGGTATTTGGTCCTTTTGATCATGATTTGATTACTCTGCTTCGTGAACCTCAGGTGTTTGCGCCGGATAGTTTGCGCGGTCAGCTTGAATATCTGCAGAAATATTGGGATACATTCCTTGGTGAGTGGCTTAAGCGCATTCTTGCCGGAATGGATACAATCAGCGAGGAAGAAAAGGCTGCCTGGCATGGCTTTGGTGGCGGTGACCTTCCGGATATGCAGCCATATAGCTTTGAAAATCTCATGAATGAATATGAACGATTCAGTGCCGACAGCGAGTGGATGCCTAAGGTTATTCTGATTGCAAAGACGGTTCTTGTATGGCTGGATCAGCTGACAAAGCAGTACGGCTACCCTATTACACGACTCGACCAGATTCCAGATGCCGAGCTTGATAAGCTGCGCGATGAAGGCTTTACTGGTCTCTGGCTGATTGGTCTTTGGGAGCGTTCTAAGGCAAGTAAGCGAATCAAGCAGATTTGCGGTAACCCTGAGGCAGCTGCTTCCGCCTATTCTCTTTTTGATTATAATATTGCTTCGAATATAGGTGGCTGGGATGCTCTGGCTAATCTCCGTCAGCGCTGCTGGCAGAGAGGAATCCGACTGGCATCTGATATGGTTCCGAACCACACTGGTATGGACGGTGACTGGGTTATCAATCACCCGGATTATTTTATTCAGCGCCGTGATAATCCTTTCCCTCAGTATACTTACAATGGAGAAAACCTTTCGCAGGACGGCAGAGTGTCGCTCTTCCTTGAAGACCACTACTACAGCAAAGACGACTGTTCGGTAGTTTTCAAGCGTGTTGATAATCAGACTGGGGACACCCGCTATATCTATCATGGAAATGATGGTACCGGACTCCCTTGGAACGACACAGCCCAGATTGACTTTTTAAATCCGACTGCCCGCGAGGCTGTTATGCAGGAGATTCTGCATGTTGCTCAGAACTTCCCTATCATCCGTTTTGATGCGGCTATGGTTCTGGCAAAGAAATCTATCCGCCGCCTCTGGTATCCGGAGCCTGGTCATGGAGGAGATATTGCAACCCGTTCAGAAACAGGACTGAGCACACAGCAGTTCAACGACGCAATTCCGAACGAGTTCTGGCGTGAAGTTGTAGACCGTGTTGCCGCTGAATGCCCTGACACCTTGCTGCTGGCCGAAGCCTTCTGGATGATGGAAGGCTACTTTGTACGAACTTTGGGTATGCACCGTGTTTACAACTCGGCCTTTATGAACATGCTCAAGAAAGAAGAGAATCAGAAATACCGCGAGACTGTCAAAAATACAATCACCTTTGATCCGCAGGTTCTTAAGCGTTACGTAAACTTTATGAACAATCCGGATGAGGAAACTGCCATTGCCCAGTTCGGTGACGGCGACAAATATTTTGGTGTCTGCACCCTGATGATTACAATGCCTGGTCTTCCTATGTTCGGTCATGGTCAGATTGAAGGCTTTACCGAAAAATACGGAATGGAATATACCAAGGCCTACAAGGATGAAAAGCCTAGTCAGTATCTGGTAGACCGCCACTGGCACGACATCTTCCCGCTGATGAAAAAGCGTTATCTCTTCTCTGGTGTAGACAACTTCCTTTTCTACGATCTTTGGGAAAATGGTCACGTAAACGAAAACGTGTTTGCCTACTCTAACGGAGCTGGTGATGAGCGTGCTGTTGTTTTCTATAACAACAAATATGACAGTGCTGCCGGCTGGATTAAACAGTCTGATCCATATGCTGTGAAGACAGGTAATGGTGATGAAGTTGTGATGAAGAGCCGCTCGATTTCCGAGGGACTTAATTTGACAGCCGAGGACGACAAGTACTGTATCTTCCAGGAGCACAGAAGTCGCCAATGGTTTATCCGCAAGAGCAGTGAAGTTTGTGAAAAAGGTCTCTTTGTAATGCTCAATGGCTTTGAGTATCAGGTTTACCTCAACGTTCACCAGGTGAGCGACCAGGCAGACCATCGATACAAGATTTTGTGCGACTTCTTAGGCGGACGTGGCTGCGAAGATATCGAGACTGCATGGCAGGAATTGATTTATAAGGATCTCTATGCTGATTTGCATGCTTATGCTGGCAAGGTAATTTCACCTCTCTTTGAAGCATTTGGTTATGAGCAGATAAAGGATAAGGCTGAAGCTGATGTTGCTGAGACTTCAGAAAATACAAAGAAGTCAACTAAATCTACGAAGGCTCCTGCTAAAAAGCCGGTTGCCCTAACCGCAAAGAAAGTGACAGACATACTTGCTGACGCAAAGAAAGAACTCACAGCCTTTATTAAGACTGCTTCTAAATTTGCAGGAAAGGATGTAAAACTCGACGCTGAAAAAGAATATGCAGAAATCGCTTCGCGCCTCAAAAAGCTTGTTGCAATCCATAACCTCAAAAAGGCAAAGAAACCAGCTGATTTGCAGAAGGCTTTGCTAAAGACTGCAGACGCATCAGCATTTGCAAGTCTTATGGAAACTTGTCATGAAGGACTCGAAAAGACACTTTTGTGCTGGGCACTCTGTGGTACACTTGCAGAAAAAGGTTGCGCTTTAGAGTTTGCATTCGGCAGAAAGTTCAATGAATATCTTCATGAAGAAAAACTAGTTGAAAAAGACGAGAGATGGAATCTTACAAAGCTCTTTGTTCTGGCAAGTGCAATAACAACAGCTGCAATAAAGAAAGATACAACAGAAGCCGCATTTGAAGTAACAAAACTTTTGATGGCCAGCCACTGGTGTGGTCTTTTGTCGGGAACTAACAGCTTTGACAATATCCGCTGGTTTAATAAAGAACTCAGTGACGATAGTTTGAACAAGGTGATTTTGTTGCTCGCGCTGACTGGTAAAACTGCCGAGTTCGCAACAATCCAGAAGTTCAACAAACTCCTCTCCGCAGCTAAAACAAAGGCTGCATATAAGTGTGAAAACATGCTCAAGGAGTTTGCACCGAAAGAGGTTGTGAAGAAGGCGGTAAAAAAGCCTGTAGTTGCAAAGAAACCGACAACAAAGAAAGCTACAACTGCGAAGAAGCCTGCTGCTACAAAAAAGCCGGCAACCAAAAAGGCTCCGGCTAAGAAGGCTACTAAGAAATAAAAAAGATTGTCCGGTCGAGCCGGACAATGACACATTTTCTATTTCACCCAATAAACATAATTCTCTTTACGTGGGCTGGCTGGCTTTACGCCACCTTCATCCACGTATCCGAGGGCAACGTGGCCGATGCCTTCGAAGTCGCCTGTGATGCCGAGATCTGCGAGCAGCTTCTTTCCGAAGTCGCTCTGGAACTCTTCTTTTGCGCGGTGAATCCAGATTGAGCCGATACCAAGGGACTCTGCGGCATTCATGAGATTTCCCATTACAAGGGAGCCGTCGTAAATGTAATTAGGACTTTCCCCCTTGTTAGCGAGAACTATCAAAATTACAGGTGCACCGTAGAAGGGGTCGAAGCCCTCGTTCCAGCCGCCAATCTTTCTGTTTTCTTCGCTGATTTTGTCGCGAAGTTCTTTGTTTGTAACGGCGATGATGATTGGAGTTTGTTTATTCATTCCGGTTGGAGCAAAGGTTCCGGCACGGATGATTGCGTTCAAATCCTCTTCGCGCAGCATTTCGCTTTTGAACTTGCGGCAGCTGCGACGGGCCTCTAATACTTTAAGAGTTTCGTTCATATTTATTTCCTCCAAAATAATTTATAAAAGCAGGCGTTGCGGGCGGCGTTTGAGCCCGCAGAGGGGGTAGCGGAAAACCGCTTGCGGGTTGGAGCGTGGGGGAGACTTCCCCCTCCTATTCCCTAATCTACTTATTCAAAATCGGTCTCGCACAATGCACATTAAAGAACTCGATGAGCGGGCCCATGAAAAAGGCTGTGATGATTGTTCCAACACCGGCAATTGTAATTATATCTCGTGCTGCACCACCCGAAATCAAAAAGAGCACAACACCCAGCAAAACGCACACTACGTCTGTAATGATTCTTACGTACTGGAACTTTCCGCGCTTCCAGGTGTTTACGATAATCAGGGCAACGGCATCATAGGTTGAAACGCCAAGATCGGCTGTCATATAGAAGGCTGAACCAAAGCAGATAATCACAACGCCGACAACAAGGCAAAGCACACGTACCCATATTGCTGGATCTACAATAACTGTCTGCAAAAACTCGTAAGTGAACTGTGTGATATAGCCAAGTAAAAATAGATTAATAAAAGTTGCGATTCCGATGTAGTGACGGTCAAAAACAAGCATGAAAATAAAGAGAACCGCATTCGCAATAACATAAAGAGTTCCGAACTTAATTGGAACCAGAGCATCCAGGCCGGCCATAAATGACTGGAACGGATCTACACCAAGGGCTGCAATCTTAAAAATCCCGACTGAGATTGCACAGATTATTACCCCGAAGAGCGACATTAAAATGCGCTTAACAAGATTCTTCTTATCCATGCCGTCATCATACCCCAGGTGAAAATGCGAAAAAATAACAGAGGTTTACAATTACTGTATAAATCTACACAAAAAAGTGGTCGCTTGTATCTTTATGTGGTATCATAGAAATATGTTTATAAATAAACTCAACCAATTATTTAAGCCAAGTCGTATTCTCTATTATGTTGATGCCAGTCCGGAAGAAATTCAAGCTTTTTATAACGGGCAAATTCCACAGAATATAAATCAATTTTCAAATGCATTTGGAACTTATGATTATCCAGGCATTTTTTTCGTTGATGGGCTTGAAAAAGAAGTAATTGGTATTGAGTATAGGGCTGATGATCCGCGTATTGAATATCCAGAAGGGCTTAAATCAATATCTCTGCCAGCTTCTTTTTTTTATTCGCTTGAAATTGATGATGATATTGAAATTAATTATCCCTTTATTCAAAAACTTTTTGCTGAGGTCGCAAAAGAAGATAATGCCCACCGCCCATACAGCGATCTTTGCATAAAAGAAAATCCAAAAGTAATAAGCGTTTTCCATGGGTATAAAAAGATCAGACTTCTTTATGAATGGAAGCTTTATGATGACAGAGCCGTTCATATTATGAATGATGATTTTTCTAAGTTTGAAAAGGAAGATCTTTATAAATCTGCTTTTACAGATTTAATAACCGGTAACTATAACTGGAATCATCTTGAAGCTTATCTCGAAGTTCCTGCCGACAAGGGAATTAATGATTATGCATTTGCACATTTTGATGTTAAGGAATTCCGGGTTATAAATGAAGCCTACGGTCACATTGCCGCAAACAAGGTTTTAAAAAATATTGTAAAGGCAATGAAAGAGGCAGACTTTATTTTGGAAAGTGGCCGCTGTCACAACGATAATTTTGCAATGCTTCTGAAAGATATGCCGGAAAATCAGCTTATACAAAAGCTTAAGGATTTTTTTGAAAAGATTTCTGTTCTTGAAGAGGACCCGAACTATAAGATTTATTATAAATGCGGTCTTGTTCCTATGCAGCGGACAATACTTTCTGGAAACCGGGTAGCTGATTTTGCAAAAATGGCACAGGCTCTTGCAACAAATCAAAAGCAGACTGAAATTATTATTTACACCGATAAAATGCACGATGACTTTTCGTGGGGCAACTACATAAAGGCCTATGTAGAAACTGCGATTGAACAAGACGAGTTTATGGTTTATCTCCAGCCAAAGTTTGACATAACCCGCGAGCACATAAAAGGCGCAGAGGCTTTAATCCGCTGGAATTATAAGAACAAGGAATTTTTGCCGCCTTACCGCTTTATTCCATTTTTTGAAAAAGACGGTTCAATTGCAAAAATTGATGACATTGTTCTGAAAAAAGTCTGTCAGGCTCTCGCAAAATGGAAGTCGGAAGGCAAACCTCTGTATCCTGTTTCAGTAAATCTTTCTCGTAGCCGCATGTATGACGAAAGACTGATTGATAATCTTGTAAGCATTGTAGACCATTATGGTGTAGATCACGATCTCATTGATTTTGAACTTACAGAAAGTGCTACCTATGACAATATGGAGCATATGATAAATGTGTTGAATGAACTCCGTGGTCGTGGCTTTAAAATCTCTATGGATGATTTTGGAACCGGCTATTCTTCACTTTCTCTGCTAACACAAATGCCGATTGATACTCTTAAAATTGACAAAAGCTTTGTTGATAAGGTTGAAACAGCAGCAGAACGTGAAGAAGACATTATTGTTCTACGTCATATCATAACACTTGCAAAGGAACTCGGTTTTGCATGCCTTGCAGAAGGCGCCGAAAGTAAGAATCAGGTTGACCGTCTGCGTACACTCGGCTGCGAAATAATTCAAGGCTACTATTACAGTAAACCGATTCCAATTGCAGAGTATGATGAAAAGTATTTAAAATAATCCGCCGGCAATCTTTTTGAGTTCAGCTGCACTTGAGATTGTTGGCCGACTTAATTCAAAAGGCTCAAGACTTGCCTTGATATTTTCCGGCATCTCTGGTGCTTCACCAATTACATGGCGGCAATAATCTGACGAAAGTGAAGGATGATTATAAGCGGTCAATATAAAGGCTCCGTCTTCATCATAAACTTCACTGCAGTTTTCTTTTACAACCGCGTAGGCACTGGCAGTATCCTTATCTGCAAAAACACCGTACTTCATATAAAGCTCTTTTGCAGCAGCATCGCGCTGAGCATCGCTTACGTCACATGGAAAAATGAAGTTGCGCATCATCATCTCATTTTTTCCAAAGAAAGATTCAAGACGTTCAAGATTTGCCGGAACTGCAGGATTTGCTTCTCCCCTCGCCTTCAAATCAACAAGAGAATCAAGAACAACCGGATTTCCATTTGCGCTGCGGGCAAGAGCTGCTGTACTCGGAACATAAAAACCGTTTACAGGAAGTGCAAAACGCCAGCTGTAAAGCCCCGCAATCAATGAGCCGTAATTACCGGCACCCATTGCATAATAGAACTCGCCATTGAACTTATTCTTTACCTGAGCAAAGGAATAAGGAAAGAAGAAAATCTGACCAAGAAGACGGCAGACATTTGTTGTGTTGGCAACTGTAAGCCCGTTAGCCTGAACAAACTCACGGTCAGCAAATACTTCAGAAATTGCGGCCTTAATTTCAGCCTCACTTCCTTCCATTTCTACCGGGTAAATATTTCCACCATTCCAGGCAAGACTTTCAGGATCCAGACCGCGTACGGTTCCCTTTTTATAAACCAGAACTGCTTTAATGTTTTTCTTACCCTTCAGAATCTTGGACATAAGGGCGCCAAGACCACCGTGAGTAAAATCAACAAAAACTGCTTTTCCGCCCTTGAGCTGCAAGGTTGTCTCAAGATAACTTACCAGATATGAAACACCGTAGTCGCGGTGACAGCCTGTAAAACCATGATACATCTCTGTCATAAAAAGACTGCCATCGAGCTGACGTACTACTGGAGCAGTTGGAAATGCTGCAGTTGCAATAGTTTCACAAATGATTGGAGAAAATTCTTCGTGCATTAAAGCCGAAGTCAAAGAACCTGCTATAGAAGAAAAAGAAGTAGTTTCATCAATATAATAAATCCAGCGGCGCATATCCTCAATAGAAGAAGGCACAAAAACGCCACCGTCATCTGGAATACAATCCCGAACAGCCTGAGAAAAACTCACCGTTAAATTGCTATTTCTTGTACTTGTAAATTGCATGAGGTAAGTTTAACTTAAAAAGTGAAATATAACAACCGGAATATATCTTAGGCTTAATCTTCAAGTCCAGGAATATGCTTCTTGAGTTTTTCCATGAACTCGTCGCCGGTTACGCCTTCGCGGAGACAGGCAAACATACAGTTGTCGCCGGCTACAGTTCCGAGAACTTCATCAAGATTCAGATTATCAATTGCATTGCAGACAGTGTTTGCGTGGCCCGGGAAGGTTTTGATAACAACAATATTTCCCGAGAAATCGATGCTTACATAGCCACGAAGGAAATCCTGAACGTAAATTGCTTCACTCTCGCCGTTTTCATCTTCGCCAGGCAAAGCATACTTGTAGCCGTTCTGGCCATCTGGCACCTTACCTACTTTCAAAAGCTTAAGATCGCGGCTCAGAGTTGCCTGAGTAACTTCGTACCCTTCTTTTGTGAGCAGCGAAAGCAAATCATCCTGACTTTCGATAGTATTATTTTTGATAAGATTCTTAATTGCCTTAAGGCGAGACTGACGTTCCTTCATAATGTATAAATATACACTTTTTATGCATTTTTTTCAAGGAATATTAGAGGGGGGGGAAGTCTCCCCCTCGCTCCCAAGTCCTGAACTGCCCCCATTTTTTTAGACAGTTATTACGCACATTTTAGGCTGAAAGTCTTTGGAGATTTCCAGCCTAATTTTTTCTGTATGCGGTCCTTGTTATAGAACTGAATAAAATCTGTTAT
>Ga0129306_1000826_pt1 | contig 42381 bp, 43 predicted proteins | sample P827metagenome_FD_94438 | JGI IMG/M metagenome (GOLD analysis project Ga0129306, IMG submission 94438) | Capybara group fecal microbial communities from Wisconsin, USA - P827 metagenome | ecosystem: Host-associated > Mammals > Digestive system > Large intestine > Fecal | place: USA: Wisconsin... | reverse complement strand
GTAGCCGCAGACACCTTGATTGTATTTTCCTACAACCTGTAACTTGAAGTCAATGCTGTACTTTTGATTATTCCCCATATTTTTACACCTCTGTGGGTGTCCTAATTTATGGGGTCAGTTCACTACGCTGCACCTTCCGCTTTTCCCCATGATTCTGAAGTCTTACTTCTTTATCACGAAGATTTTTGCGCCTCAAAAAGTGAGTAGACTAGTGTCACAAGAGACACAATCAGAACGCTTGCGACAAAAACATACTTTCCGATTGGAGTAAAGATTGTAATCAGGTTTATGATTCCTGCAAGGACAAAAAGAATTCCGCCGAGCCTGTTTGTCTTTGCCCAGACTTCAGCATTGTTATTAATCCATGGGGCGCGTATTCCGATGAGAGCATTTGCTTCGACTTTTGGCAGGTAATTTCCAATTATGATGAATAAAATAGAAACTAGCAGAATAACAGATTGTGAAACTTCAATATTAAGTCCTGCGGTCTTCAGGATTATCAGGCTGTTCACCAAAATCGAAAGTATCGGGATAATCCAGAATAAAATCGCCTCGACTTTTTTGTTAAGCTCTTTTTTGGAAAGTTTTGTCGCAATCTGCATGATTACGTTTACAATCACTAAAAGAGAGGGGCAGAGGATAAAGCCCAACGGTTTTGGCAAAGTCCAGTTGACCTGATCGTTCCAGCCGTATTGCTGCGGAATGTCTTCCGGGAGTTTGTCCCAAAGCAAAAATCCCAATGCAATCGGAAGCAGGCAGACTGCACTTGAAAGTAAAAGTGTGATTGTAAAAAGCTTTTTATTTTCTTTCATAATTTTTCCTCCATATTAATTTTCTTGTTGACCATTTTCTTTGGAATCGGATTTTGCCATGAACTGACTGAACCACATCATCAGTTCCTCGAAAACACTTGCATTCAGCTCGTAATAGATAAAGTTTTTCTCCCTTGACTCACGAACCAAGTCCGCTTTTTTTAAGATTGAAAGATGATACGAAATTGTTGCAAGGGTCATGTCAAATCTTGATCCGATTTCTCCTGCGGAAAGCCGGCTGTTTTTCAAAAGCTCAAGGATTTCCCGGCGGACTGGGTCAGACAAAGCTTTGAATGTATCCGCAAACGCCATTAATTCCTCCTGTTATAAAGTATTTCGAAATATTTCTAAATACTTTATAAAGCTGGATTGGAGATTTGTCAATAAGTATTTTGAATTTTTTCTAAATAGTTTTCCCCAAAATCCCTTTTCCCCAAAATATTCCCCAACCGCCCAAAATCTGATACAATTCCACCATGAATTTAGAAGCGTTCGTTCTTGGCTGTGGCGGCATGATGCCCCTTCCTTACAGACATCTTACATCAGTTTTGCTCCGCCGTGACGGAGATTTGTTCCTTTTTGACTGCGGCGAGGGTACTCAGGTTTCACTCAAACGGCTCAACCTCAAATGGAAGAAAATCAACGCGATTTTTATCTCCCACACCCACGCCGACCATGTTACGGGGCTTCCCGGAATGCTCATGCTCTCGGCCCAGGTTGACCGCACCGAGCCACTATACATCTACGGTCCGCCCAAAGTTCGTGAATATGTCGAGACCAGCCGTCAGGTTCTTGATATGTACATAAATTATCCCATTATAATAAAAGAAATTACGGCTCCTTGCGTCGTGCATGAAGGCAAAGACTTTTACATCCGAGCCTTTCCGCTCTCGCACACAAAGACCTGCGTTGGCTACACGCTCGAAGAACTAGACCGTCCGGGCGAATTCAATCCTCAAAAAGCCGAGGAACTTGGAATCCCGCGCGGCCCCTTGTGGGGAAAACTCCAGCGTGGCGAGGAAGTCACTTCGGCGGACGGAAGAATCATCAAGCCGAGCGATGTGATGGGCGAAAAACGAAGCGGCCGCAAATTCTCTTTCGTGACCGACACCCAGTATCTTCCGAGTATCGCGCGTGAAGTGCAGGGGAGCGACCTTCTGATTTGCGAAGGCATGTTCGCCGACGACTGCGAGGACCAGGCCAAAGAAAAAAAACACATGACAGCCCGCCAGGCCGCCACAATCGCTCGGGACGCAAATGCAAGCCGCATGGCAATGATTCACTATTCACCACGCTACACCGACCGCGAGCTGGACGTGCTTTTAAAGCAGGCGCAGGAAGTCTACCCTAAAGCCGAGCTCACAAAAGACAGGATGATTTTCGATATTCCCTATACGGATTAGGGGGATAGCTTCATATATTTTCTAGCATGACCAGTATTATGGTGGTATAATAGAATAATAAAGTTATGTCAGATATCGGCTATTCAGAAAAGGATTTCGAAAATTACATTGTTACACTTCTCTTCTCAAAAAGTGGTTACATCCATGGAAATAAGATAACAAAAAAATATTTGACACCACACCAAAAATGCACTATCTTAAGAGAAAGAAAACCTTGCACGCCTCTAATGGTTATTTATAATCATAATGCGCACCCAGCGAGGTTCTTTTTTTGTCTGGATATTATTTCAATTTTTAAGGGATGGCCCAGATGAGCAAAAAACAGTACACCAAGCCACCGCTTCCTTTAGATAAACAGGCCCAATTACTTCTTGATCGTGGCTTAAAAGGTATTTCAAAAAGAGAACTCATTCAAAAACTCGGAAATATAAATTATTACAGACTTCGAGGCTATACATATCCTTATCAGAATAATAATGTAGATGATACTCCGTTTCTTCCAAATTCTAAGTGGGAGTTTATTTGGAATGATTATATTTTTGATTCCAAATTGCGAAACCTTATTACGGATACTCTCGGACATATTGAAGTTGCATTAAGAACTCAACTTGAGCTGGAAATGTCTTTGGCTCATGGTTCAAGATGGTATACAGATTTAACTCTTGCTCATGATGAAGAACTATTTAATAAAAATCTTGATGAATTAAATGGACATTGGAACCGTTCACGGGAGATATTCAAGGAACACTACGAAAACGAATATGACACTTCATTTCCGCCCCCTGCCTGGATGATTTTTGAGACAACGACATTTGGAACAGTTTCAAAAATTTATTCAAACATAAAAAAAGAGATTCCGGCTAAAACAAAAATTGCAAATTATTTTGGATTTACAAAAGCGTCTGCAAAAGTTTTTATAAGCTGGATGCAGCATTTAAATCTTGTAAGAAATATCTGTGCACACTATTCACGACTATTTAGTAGAAGTTTTATTGTCCGACCAATGCTTCCGACATCTAAACCTGTAAAGTGGGTAAATGATGTTCCTGCACAAGATAGAATTTATATTTCAATCTGTATAATTACATATTTTTTGGATATCTGTGCTCCAGAGTTCAATTTCAGAAAGAACTTAAAAGAAGTTATGTCCATGTGCCGCCCAGCGCAACTGCCTTCTATGGGATTCCCTACCGACTGGAAAGAACAGGATTTATTTAGGGAGTGCGCAGAATGAGCAAGATGAAACAAAACGAAGTAGAATGGATAGGCGAGATTCCTGATGATTGGGAAGTAAAAAAAGTAAAGCATTCATTTGTTCGTAAGAATGAAAAAACAATGCAAGAAAATCCAACTGTTTTATCTCTTGCTAGATCTGGTGTAAAAGAACGAGACATCTCAAACAATGAAGGGCAACTTGCTGAGAGTTATTACAATTACAACCCTGTTGATGTTAATGACTTATTGATTAATCCAATGGATTTATACAGTGGTGCAAATTGTAGCATATCAAAAGTAAAAGGTGTAATTAGCCCTGCATATATCAATTTAAGAGCAAAGAAAAATGTTTCTCCTGTTTTTTATAATTATTACTTTAAAGTGCAATATTGGATGATGGCATTTTTTGCACATGGAAATGGTGTTTCGTTTGAAAATCGCTGGACTCTCAATAATGAGACATTACAAAATTATCCAATTGTTACTCCAAGTTTTGAAACCCAGCAGCGCATTGCCTCATATCTGGATAAAAAATGCAGCAAAATAGAAGAAACAATCCAGAACCAGCAGCAGGTAATAGAAAAACTAAAAGCCTACAAACAATCCCTAATCACCGAAGCCGTCACCGGCAAAATCAAAATCCAAAACGGTAAAGTCTGCGGTAAATATGAAAGCTATAAAGACTCAGGTGTAGAATGGATTGGAAAGATTCCGAGCGAGTGGGAAGCAATAAAAGCAAAATATTTTATAAAAATATCAACAACACTTCCAAGTATGACACAAACAAACTATGGAAATATGTATTTACCAGTTCCAAAAACACAAGTTCAGAAAGTAATTGTCGAATTTTTGAATAATAAATGCATCGCCATCGACACAGCCATAGAACAAAAACAAGAACTTATTGTAAAATTAACAGAATATAAAAAGTCCCTAATTTACGAATGTGTAACTGGGAAGAAGGAGATATAAAAAATGAAAAAAACAATTCTAATTCTTATCTTAAATTGCGTTCTCTGTATTTCTCTTTTTTCTCAAAAAAATATCAATTTAGCTACGGATATTCAAAAAACAGAATCCATAAATGTTAACAATAATTATGAAATCTTAGAGACAAAACTTGAATCTTGCAAAGAATCTTTCGATAGAGTAAATACAACATATCAATGGTCAATAGGAATAATGCTTACAGTAATTTTGGCATTTTTAGGTATAACCGGCTATAACTATCATAAAAATTATAAAGCTGATTTACAAAAAATTAGGGATGAACTTGAACATAATTACCAACAAAAAGTAGATGAATTGCTTCAAAAGAATTCAAAATCAATTTCTGATAAAACAAATTTGCTAGAACATAGATTAAAACAAGAATTGCTTAAACTACAATATGATTTTTATTCATATAACTTTAATCATGAAACTAATGAAAGAATAAAGTTAACATTATCTCTGAATATATTAAATACATTATCAGAATCAAATTGGGGATACTCTGATTGGTTATTTAATGATTATATGAATTATATAAAAGAATGTTGTTTGAAAGGAATCCTTTTTGACCATTCAGAAGTTGATGATGTAAAAAATATGCTTTCTAAGTTGCCTGATAGATTGAATTCTGAGAAAGAAAAACTCCAAGCAGTGATAAATTATGAAAAATAGGAGATAAAGATTGCTAAAATAGAAAAAGATAATAGATTCTATATTTTTGAATGAAACTAGTACTACAAATCAATAGAACATTTTGAAGTGAAGATATTATGAAAATAAAAATTTATCTTTCTTTGAAAGAAGAACAAAAATCTATAGCAAATTGTCTCGATACTAAATGCACCGCTATCGACACTGCCATAGAACAAAAACTAATAGAAAAACTAACAGATTATAAAAACTCCCTGATTTACGAATGCGTAACTGGGAAGAAGGAGATTTATTATGAAAAAAATAGCTCTAGAAAGTATATTATCTGCTTTTGTTACTGTAATAGGATCTTCGTTGTTTACTTTACTTCTATCAATTCCAATAGCAGAAAAAGGTAACATACGAATTAGCGATATTTATAAAACTGAATCAGGAACTCTATCTCGAAATATAGAGGTAATTAATTATACAAATGATTACATAGATGGATTAATTTTAAAAATTCCTAATACATGTAAAATTGAAAATGAAAAATTTATATCATCTCTCGTTATAACAAAAAGAGAAAACAAGATGATTGATTACAATACATTTTCATTAGATATGATAGAACCAAAAACATCTTCTTTAATAACAATACAAGTACAAAAAGATGATATAATCTCTTTCCCAAATTACAGTAGTAAAAAGTTTTCTGTAACTTCAGAGAAACATATTGAATCCCCTATCTGGAAATTAATAAAGCAAGTATTACCATCTTTTATAGTTTATTTTATTTTGCTTTCAATATTTCAATTCTTTGCAAATAAGAAATCAAATGAATTATCGGAGCAAATTGAGAAAAGTGAAAAAAAAAGACAAGTGGAAGTCGACAAACTATCAGAAAAGTTAGACAAAGAGGAAAAGAAAATTGAAAAAACTGATAAAGATTTAAAAGAATATAAAAAAAATTATTATCAAAAAACACTTTTTATAAAAAAGCAACTCCAAGATTATGAAAAAGAATTAGATTTTTGGCGTAATACTGTAAGACAAGTTTTATTCAAAGATGATAAAAAACATACTCAAGCAGAAAATCTCTTTGAGACTGTAACAAAACAACTAGAAACTTATACTGTAAAGAGTAAGCAAAACTTAGATTTAGATGAAATATTATTTGTTGTAGATGAATTAAATAAACAGTCTTAAAATCCAAAAATAGTAGTACAGAGTATTGAGGTAAGTCTTGGTATACAAAAAACTTTATAAATAATAAAAAAAATGGACATAGAAAAATCTAACAAAATTGTAAAAATCCTTGATATATGAATGTGTAACTGGGAAAAAGGAAGTATAAGCATGGAGATATTAAATACAAATTTATCAGGACGAATTCGTAATACACATCTTCCAAAAACAAAAACTATAATGGTTTTAGCTGAAGCTGTAGTAAATTCTATACAAGCGATTGATGAATTAAAAAATCCTGAAAATGGTAAAATTTCTATATCAATTTTACGAGAAGAATCCCCATTATTTGATGATGAAAATTTAAATATAACAGGTTTTGAAATTACAGATAATGGAGTTGGTTTTAACGAGGAAAACTTTAAGTCATTTCTAACTTTAGATAGTGATTACAAAAAAGATAAAGGATGTCATGGAATGGGAAGACTTCTTTGGTTAAAGGTGTTTGATGACATTCAAGTTCAAAGTAATTTTGAAAAAGAATCGACAATAACTAAAAGAAGTTTCAAATTTTCTATAGAAGGAATAACAGATTTAACAGAAGAAGTTGTTAATGAAGAAATTAAAACAATTATCACTCTGAATTATTTAAAAGAAAAATATAAAAAAACTTTTCCCAATGATATATTGTCTCTTGCAAATTTATTATTACAGCATTGTATATGGTTTTTTCTGAGGGAAGGAGGAGCTCCTCAAATTGAAATATTAGATACAAAAGAACAATCTAATATTTCTTTGAACACACTTTTTGATGAATTAATGTTATCAAAAAGTAAACCTATTCAAATTAATGTAAAAGATATTCCTTTTGAAATTACTCATGTAAAAATCAATGCAAATGTAGAAAAAAATCATAATATTGTTCTATGTGCTGCAAATCGAGTTGTTGAAAAGATTCCATTAAAAGGGAAAGTTCCCGGATTGTATGGCTCTATTATTGAAAAAGATGATGAAGTATATTTGCAGACATTCGTTTCTTCAAAATATCTAGATGAACATGTATTAGCAGAACGCGATGAATTTGATTTAGATGAAGAAAATCTTTTTGATGAAGTAAGTAAAAAAGAAATAGTAGATACAATAATTAGTTCGATAAATGACTTCTTAAAAGATATTCTGGAAAAGAATATTGAAAAAGGAAAAGAAAGAATTAATACTTTTGTAGATAATAAAGCTCCGCGTTATAAAGCTTTGTTGAAAAAGCTTCCTAATGAAGATCAAATTATAGATCCAAATATTTCTGACAAAGAATTAGATATTCATCTTCATAAGGAATTAGCAAAAATCGAAGAACAAGTAATTGAAGATGGACACCAATTACAAGAAACAGATTTATCTCAGAATCTTACAGAAGAAAAAATTTCTCAATATAAAGAATTATTAGATAAATATTTAGTATCAGCATCAGAATTAAAACAATCAGATCTTGCAAGTTATGTATCGCATAGACGTGTAATTCTTGATTTACTTTCCAAGGCATTACAAATAACTGATGATGGAAAATATGAAAAAGAATCCATTATTCATAATCTAATTATGCCAATGAAAAAAGAATCTGATGAAGTTGATACAGATATAAATAATCTATGGCTTATTAATGAACGTTTAGCATTCCATAATTATCTATCATCTGATAAACCGTTGAAAGAAATGCCTGTTTTTTCTTCTACTGATAAAAGAAGACCTGATATATTAAGTTTGAATGTATATGATGAACCTCTGCTTATTTCGGACAAAAGTACATTACCAATTGGATCAATTACAATTGTAGAACTAAAACGTCCTATGCGTGACGATATGACTAACGAAGACAATCCAATACGACAAACTTTAGATTATTTAAAAGAAATAAGACGTGGTGAATGTAAAACAAAAACAGGAAGACCTATTCCTGCTTCAGAAGACTTACCAGGTTTTATATACATAGTTGCAGATTTAACACCTTCGTTAAAGGAACAGTGTATTGATGAAGATCTTACAGAAACATTTGATAAAATGGGATATTTCGGATATAAGAAAAATTTAAAAACATATATTGAAGTAATTTCATTTGATCAACTTTACCAAGGTGCGGTTGAAAGAAATAAAGCATTTTTTGATAAACTGGGATTACCAAATTATTAATAAAAAAGGAGTATAAGAATGGATGACGAAGCAAGAACAGAAATCGAATATGACTCAGAAATGGATGCAATGTATGATGCCATGTATGATATGTGGAATGATATATATGAAGACGTTGATGCAATATTAAGAAAATATAACGAAGATTGTCATGATAAATATGATTATATATATCATTTTACAACAGGAGAAGGCCTGATAAAGATTATAGAGGGACAGTCTTTATTATTATCAGAACGTGAATATATGAATGATATATTTGAGGTGGATTACACAAATAATCTAATAAAGTCTGTAATGGGTAATTCCAGTGTTTCGAAAGATCGTTTCGAATATATTTTTTCGACTTCAATACAACAAGATTCTATTCATATGTGGTCATATTATTCAAAAGATGATGCATATTGTTTGAAATTAAATCGAAAAGAATTAAAAGAACACTTTTTCGATGAAGGTGATGTTCTTGAATATCCAGCTTTCTACGGCAAAGTTATTTATGATGAAAATATACAACGTAATATTTTAACGGAAGTAAAAAATTTAATAGATTCAAGAAGTTATGACCATAATGAGAAAATATGGATTCAAGATATGTTCATTTCCTATTTTAGATGCTTTTATAAACAGCCAGGACACTCTTGTGAAATGGAATACAGATTTGTTATACCTGAGCAACCTGATAAGTGTAACACTTTTATAAATCGTAGAAATTTATTTGTTCCTAGTAGACTTGTAAAATTTGAGAAATTACCTATAGAAGAAATTATGTTAGGACCAAATTGCAAAGAACCTGAATTAGCAAAAAGAAGTTTATTATTGTTTATGAAGAAACATGGATTTTCTAATTGGACTGAAGAAAACATTACTGTTTCAAAAATGAAAATACGGTAAAAATCAACTTATACTTCCTAATTAAGTTGGAGTAGTTTTATGCACGGAGAAGCCAAACTTTTACTAAAATTCCTCGATGGTTCTGATAACCGTTATATCATTCCGGTTTATCAGCGTAATTATGACTGGCGGCCTAAACAGTGTGAACAGCTTTTTAATGATCTTGTTCAAATCATTAAGAAGGACCGCAAGACTCACTTTTTTGGCAGCATTGTTACTTCTTCGGCAAATAAAGGTGGAAAGTCTGACTATCTTGTAATTGACGGACAGCAGAGAATCACTACTATTTCTATTCTTTTTACTGCAATGGTAAATCTTATGAAGTCTGGAACTATTATTTCTGATGACAAAAAACTTGCAGAAAAGATTGAAAAGAAATTCCTGGTAGATGAATATCAGACAGAAGAACGTAAGCTTAGACTTAAGCCTATAAAAGATGATTGCGTTTCCTTTGATAAACTCATAACTAATAATCCTTCTGAATTTGTTGAAAGTTCAAACATTACTCAGAACTATCATTATTTTGAAAATCGCATTAAGAAGAATGAGATTTCCATTGATGAACTTTATGAAGCAATTTTCCGCCTTGAAATTATAGATATCTTTCTTGATAAAGAAGATAATCCTCAGCTAATTTTTGAAAGCCTGAACTCTACAGGACTGGATCTTACAGAAGCTGATAAAATTCGAAACTTTATTCTTATGGGGCTGGATGCAAAAAAACAGGAAGAGTATTACGAATCTTACTGGAATAAAATTGAAAAATTTACCGCCTATAATGTAAGTGGCTTTATAAGAAACTATCTTACTTTGATTCAGAAAAAAATTCCTAACATCAATAATGTTTATTTTACATTCAAAGCATATGTTCTTGAAAAGATGAATATTGAAAGTGCTGAGGATTGTGAGGCAATTCTTAAAGACATGCTTTACTATTCTCAGATATACAACAAAATCATTACTGCAAAAAATGCTCCAAAGGAACTTATTTCTTCTATTCTTTTCAGACTGAACAATATTGAAATGACTGTTAGCTATCCATTCTTGCTGGCTATGTTTGGACATGAAGAGCGTTCGGAAATTTCAGCAAACGATGTAGAAATTACATTAAAGATTCTTGAATCTTATATTGGCCGCCGTATTATGTGCCCGAATTATACTTCAAATGCTTTGAATAAAGTTTTCTGTTCTCTGGATTCTGAAGTAATGAAATTAAAGTCTGAAAATCCAAACGAATCATATTCTTCAATTTTGATTTATTATCTGCTTTCTAGAAACGGTGCTGCAGGATTCCCAACCGACAAAGAGTTTATTGATGCACTTACAAATCGTGATGTTTATCATATGTTCAAGAAAAGCCGTGAATATCTTTTTGATCGTCTTGAAAATGGTGATACAGTTGAACGCGTAAATGTAATTGATCTGATGGAAAACGGTGACCTGACAATTGAACACATCATGCCTCAAACTCTGACAGAAGAATGGAAAGCAGAGCTTGGATCAGATTATCAAAATGTCTATGACCAGAATCTTCATACATTAAAGAATCTGACATTGACTGGATATAATTCGACACTTAGTAACAGTTCATATTCAGTAAAGAAGAATGATAAGAAAGGTTTTAGAGAAAGCGGCTTGAACTTGAACAAACCCTTGCTTGATTATGACCACTGGACTATCAATGAAATGCAAAACCGTCTGGAAAAACTTATCGCGCAGGCAGAACAGTTATGGCCATATCCTAAAACAGACTTTGTTCCAGCAAAAAAAGAAAATGACGAAGTTTCTTTAGATGATGATGAAGTCTTAACCGGAAGAACGCTTGTTTCGTATTCCTATGGAAATGTAAAAGAACGGGAAGTTTACTCCTGGGTAGAAATGTTCACCGATGTAATAAAACAAATCTACGATGAAGATTCCAGCCAGATTCGAATCCTCGCTGCAGATGAAACTTATGAATATATTGTCCTCTCCAACACAGAAAAACAAGGCGACTGGTTCAAAATTGCCGAGGACGTTTACCTTTACACACATAACTCAACAAATGCAAAAATGCGCATTTTGAATCGTGTTTTTGATGCTTATGGAAAAGATAAGTCAGAGCTGGTGTTTAACTTGAAGGGAGAGGAGTAAAAAAAACTGAAAGATAATAAAAGTCAGCTATATCGAAGCTCGCTATGAAGATGAAAATATCCGGATTACTCATAGATGAATGAGAAAAATACCGTATAATTCAGGACTTCCTGGAAGATGTAAAGAAATTAAAATAGGAAAACAAACCAACATTATGCTCCAACTAACAAACTTCACCAAATCCTACTCCTCAAAATCGTCCTTCGCAGTATCGGACATAAACATGACCTGCGAGAAGGGCAGCATCACAGGCATTCTTGGCCTTAACGGAGCGGGGAAGACCACTATCTTAAAAGCCATCACCGCCCGCCACTTTGCCACAAGCGGGAGCGTTCTTGTCGAAGGAATAGAAGCCGGCGAAAACGCCGAGCAGGTTCGGAATCTCACAGGTTTTGTCGAAGAAGAGCCAAAGCTCCCCGGCGAATACACAGTAGAAGAGTATCTGAACATGGTCGCAAGCCTTCATGGACTTGAGACGCAGATGCACGCCGATAAACGCAGATTAAAAAACAACGATATTAACTCATCTGCGTCAATCTGCGTTAATCCGCGTCTAATTGAATCTCTCTCCCTTAAAGAAATCTTCCCCAAAAAGATAAAAACCCTCTCCAAAGGCCAGCGTCAGCGTGTCAATTTCGCACAGGCACTTATCTATAACCCAAGCGTTTTGGTTTTGGACGAGCCAGCCTCTGGCCTTGACCCGGCCCAAATCATAAACATGCGCTCTCTTGTCAAGTCGCTCAAAGCCGACCACACGATTTTGCTTTCGACTCATCTCATGCAGGAAGTCGATTCGCTTTGCGACAAGGTTTACATCCTTCACGAAGGAAAAATTGCGGCGAGCGGCAGGCCAGACGAAATCGCTTCCCAATTCAAGTGCAAAAATCTTGAGGAAGCCTTCTTTAAAATCACCAGCGCAAGTGATATAGTAGGGGAGCAAAAATGAAAAAATTCCTTCCCCTTTACAAATCCGCTCTCTTTTCATACCTGATTGACCCGCTTTTTTATGTCTCATCCCTGCTCACGATTCTTTTCAGTGCATTCAGGTTCTTTTTCGGCTCAAAATTTTTCGTGGCAGGGCTAGGCTCCACAGACTTGCGCCCATTTTTCAATTCTGTTCCCCTCATTTCAATCCTCACAATTCCGCTTCTCATATTCAGGCTTCGCCCGCTTCTTCTCGACGATTCAATCCCGATCAAGCCTTTCGAAAGATTTTTCGCGCTCTCCACGGCCTCTTTCACGGCTTTTTCTCTTCCGCTTCTTCTTTTGATTTCGATTCCGCTTTCTGTTTCGCGTTTCGGCTCTGTTGAGCCTGGTCAGTGCCTTGCGGGATTTTTCGGGCTTTTCCTCTACGGATTTTCTGCAAGCGCGCTTTCGGCATTTTTCTTTTCGATTTTTTATTCTTCACAGGCACTTCCGCTGATTTTTTCGGCTGTCGTTCTTGCTCTCGTCAATTTTCTTCATCTTCTGCCTCTTTATGTGAAGACTGGCTCTTTTCTCGCATTTTTCTGCAAGGCTTTTTCTTTCGCCTGGCATTTCGATTCCTTCTCAAAGGGAATTCTGGATTCCCGCAATTTTTTCTATTATATAGCCGCTTCGTTCGTGCTTCTTTTGCTTTCGTCACATTTTGAATACAAACGGCTCGGTAAAAAATCTTCCCGGCTCACGATTCTGCTTTTCACGCTGATTCTCCTTTTCCTTTCGGCTTCTTCAAAAAATCTTTATTTCAGATTCGATTTGACAAGGGAAAAGCAGTTCACGGTCTCGCCTGCGAGCAAAAATCTTCTTTCCGCTCTTGAAAGTGACCTTCGTATCACATATTTTCGTTCCGCTGAGCTTAAAAATCTTTACCCGCAGACTGAAGATGTACTAGAATTCTTACAGGATTACGCTTCGAGCCAGAAAAATATCACGCTCACACTCGAAAAGGCTGACGAAGAAAAACTCAAGGCCTTGGGTATTCAGGGCCAGCAAATAAGGCATGACAACGGCACAAAAACTGAATTCGTCACGGTCTATTCGGCTGTCCTTCTACAGTATCTCGAAAAATCCTCGATTATTCCGTTCGTGCTTTCGAACCAGACTCTTGAATATGATTTGACCCAGCGAGTTCAGCAATTTATCACCCAAAAAGCAAGAAAAGTTTACCTTTTATGCGGAAACGGCCGCACTATTGAAGAGTCTTACATGTATGTTCCGGCCTGGCTTGAAAACCGGGGCTTTACGGTCGAAGTCCTTAATGACTTTACGGCCACCGAAGTTCTCAGAAATTTAACCGCTAGCGACCAAATAGCAATTTTCGGCACAAAAGATTTTTCGCAGGAAGAAGCGATTCTTATAGAAAACGCGATTGAAAAGGGCTGCAAGGCATTTTTTGCGGCAAGTCCATTTCACACGACAATCGAAGACGAATGGAAAATCTCAAAGCCCCAGAAGGACCCGCTTATTTCCTATCTCAACGGAAAAGGTTTCGCCTTTGAAAACGCTCTTGTCGAAGACATCTCCTGCTATCCGCTCACAATGCAAAGCGGCGAGGGCAGCACGGCTGAATATGTGACAGAAAATTACCCCCTTTGGGTGGCCTTGCAGAATCAAAAAGAAGCAAAGCAGGGGGCGACAGTCTTTTGGGCAAGTCCGCTCGCTCTTTACAATGATGTTGAACCTCTTTTGTTCACGACCAATCTTGCCTGGCTTCAAAAGCCCGCTCAAAACGCAAGCGAAGATTTATTCCTCACAAATCCTTTCACGCTCCCCAAAACAGCAGCCCAAAGTGACTCTCAGACAGGGCAATTCGTAGTAGCCGCCAAAAAAGAAAATATTTCGCTCGTCTCAGACCAGTTTTTCGTCTCAAGTCTCATGACAGGCTTCATTTCAGGCGAAAGCACGGGCGACTTCAGAAACTACGACTATCTTACAAAGGAACTTTTGAATCTCCGTGGAGAAGAGGAACTTTCCGCTCTCATGCAAAAATCCGCCCCAATCACGGCCTTGTACAAAATCACGGACGCCTCCCAGTTCAATTCCGCAAGAAAAGGCACAATCGCGCTCAATTTTGGCATTCTCCCGCTTTTGATTCTGGCCATATTTATTTTCGTGCAGGTAAAAAGGAGGGGAAAATAATGACAGTCGGAATTTACGGCAGAATGTTGAAGAAAAAAAAGAACTTTAAATCAGAACTAGCCGCTAAAAAATATATGGGAGCAGAAAAATGAAAAAAACAATTGCAGTAATCACATTGCTCGCATCTTTGTGTGCGAATATCTTTGCGGACGGAAAGCCTTCCTGGTATACGGAAGAAGTGCTGGTGAGCGAAATGGAAATCAGGCGCAAGAATTCCGAAGGCGTATATGCTGACTTTATCGACAGGACATTTTCTGCCTGCGCGCATGTTCGTGTTACAGATGAAATCCAGTCACTTGAAGAAGCCCGCTCAAAAGCTGAAAAAGCCGCTTCGGAAAAACTCGATTCATATTTTAAGGCCCACAAAGAAAATGATGCACTCAAAGGAAAGCATGAACTGTACGGCTGGAGCTATGATTATTCCCTTGAAAACGGCGGGGCTTATGTTCAGGTTCAGGTTGTAGTCAAAAAAGAAAAGCCAAAGGTAACTTCAGCAGCTTTATCGACGGATTCGAAAAAAAATCTTTCAGAGAATTCTAATATAGGCTCCCGCGTAATCAGCTATGATTCAGAACGCATGACCCTCGTTGACAAAATTAATTTTGCGTCAGAAGAAGCCTTGGAATCCCACAAAGTTTCCCTTACCACAAAAGAAGATGAAAACGGAAACAAAATAAGCAAATATTCAAAGACAAAGCAGGCATTTTATTATCCGGACGGAGTTTTAATTCATGATACTACTTACAATCTTACAGACACCCTTTTTCAGTTCAATCTTAAGAATACCGTAAAAGGCCGCAAAACCCTGATTGTAATCAGAATTGATGCCCTATACGACAATGATGAAATAGTGCTTTCATACAAAGGACAGGACTATAAATCAAAAATCGATAAAGACACGAAAAACCGCTGGCGTAATATCGTTTTTGAGATTGAAGAAGGCACCATTAGCGAATACAACCCGCAGTTTTTTATCAGGGAGTCAAAATCCAAGCAGGTAATCGGAAGTATTTTTGTTTACCAGTTATTGTAATTTTTAAAGAGGAAAAATGAAAAGATTCTTCAATATAGTATCACTGTCTTTGGCACTAGCTTTGACATTCATTTCCTGCGCTTCGGTGCCAAAAACTTCTTTTCCGCCGGACGGCATTTATTCCTATGATTTTGAGCGCTATGTCGATTGCGTTGAAGTTACGGCGATGTACAAAGCCTACGGTATGGACGCTTTCCAGAACATCCTCAAAAAGTCTTACGGAAACGCGGTTCTCATGCAGAGCGGCGCTTTCGTCGAGCCTGAGACAAGGATTCTGATTTCAATCTCACCGAGCGGGGAAGTCACAAGTCCCCAGAATCCTTCAATCACAGGAATTTGCAAAAAGAACGGCGATTTTTTCTTTCAGGGATATTATGAGGAAAACTCGCAGATTTCAAAAATCACCATCAACGGAAAGCTCCTTCTCTCAAAAGAAAGCGAGAGGGCTTCAAAAGATTTTGACGGCGACTTTATCCTGACCGATAACGGAAGTGAGCGAAAGCAGAAAGTCAGAATCGAGAACGGCCTTTACCTTTGGGAATACGAGGAAAAACAGGAAGATGATTTTACGACCTGGCCTGTGATTGTCGCTTCTGACGGAAGATTTCATTCCGGCTTTGACATGACCGTTCGCTCTGGTGTCAAGAATATGAGCGATATGCTAGTTTCAAGCACCAACGAATCTTACGGAAAAGTCAAAACAGACGGAACGATTCAAGTCCAGACAATCACGAAAAATTACGGAAGCGGACAGAGCGGGGAAGAAAGCAGAATTGACTTTTCAGGAGTCCGAGCAAGTGAGAATTTGAGCCAGACTTCAAAAGAAAAATCCGAAGAATCGAAAATCAAAAAGACGCTCACAAAAGCAAGCGGGAAAACTCAGGTTCCCAAAAAAGAGAATCCGCCTAAATGGTACGCGGACTTCATCCCCAACGACAGTGATTTCCTTTACGGCTCGGCAAAAAAATCCCATGCCGACAAGGAGACCGCCCTCAGAATCGCCGAGCTTACCGCCGTATCGCAGATAAAATCCAGCCTCGTTCAGAAAGTTCTCTCCAAGTCCGAGGCAGAAAAATCAATGATACAGGAAAGTGGCGGCAAAACAAAAGCCGAATCCAGGTTCTTCCACGCCGCAGAGACTTTTTCTTTAATGCAGATTCCCTATGAGCTGACGAAAAACTTTTACGACGAAAAGACAGGCACGGCTTATGTTGTGGTAAGGCTGGGCCGAAGCCTGGCAGAAAATATTTTGGAGGGGGAAAAATGAAAGTTATTTCTAAGAAAAGCATCGTATTATTTTTGGGTTGCATGATTTGTGCGGCAGCATTCGCGCTGGATCCAAGTGCTGATGATTACAGCGCAAAGCCAGTCAAAGTTACGGCTTCAAATACGCTCGTTGAAGATGCAAAGAATCCAGACAAATACGGCGCACAAAATCTCATCGACAATACCTACAAAAGCTGGGCTGGCAAAGGTGTCGGTACAGAGTTTGTTTTTGATTTCAAAGGCGAAATTACAATTTACGGCATTACAATAAGAAACGGCTACGGAAGCCTTGGATATTATTTAAAAAACAACAGGGTTAAAAGTATTAAGATTGCTTCCGAAAAGCAGGAACTGGGCAGCTGTAATCTTTCCGACATGCCTGACCCGAACTGCATCAGTTTTCTTGGCAGTCCGATAAGCGCAAAGCAGATTAAAATCGTAATCACCGGAATTTACAAAGGAAGTGAGTTTGACGACACTTGCATTTCTGAAATTACATTTTTGGACAATCCAAATTACTGCTATGATTCTTACAGAGAAAAAGAGTTCAAATATGATTCTTGGAGGGGAAACCTCTTTGCTGAGATTTACAGAGCCAATTCCAAAAAGGCACGAAAAGACGCGCTTGGTCGATGCCAGGCCTACACGACTACAGATTTTGAAGACGACAGCCCAAAATGGACGACAATTCCAGAACACCTACACAATGCCATTTATCCTTTTGGCTACAGGGGCTTAAACAAAAACTACAGCATATTTTTGATGCCGACTGGAGCTGCTGTCATTGAATGGGAAAAAGAAGATGTTTCTTCGCTCATAACGCATTTTTACATTTTTGATGGTAAGTCTCTTATTGACGCAGAAGATAATCCAATTTTTACGAACATCAAGAGCCTAAAAGAAACTATAAACAATCCAGGCCCAAATTTCACTTATGTTAGATTTTATTCCCATTCAAATGTTTTTGAAATTTACTACACAAGATTCCTTGATGAAAGCCTGTCACTTGAATCATCACTCGACGGAAAAATCAATTTTGTATTTGACGGAAATAAATTTGTCAAAACAGAGGAGAAAGATTATAAATGAAAAAGATTATTTTTACGGCAGTGTTTTTACTGAGTGCCTTTTGTGCATTCTCGGACGACGGCGGAAGTTATTACCCTGAGGACTGGAGTTACGGCAACATCTACGTCAAAGAACCGAGCGACAAGATTGCGCTTGAAAAAGAGCTGATGATTATTGAGCAGTCTTCACGCTGGAGCTATGACGAAAATACCCAAATACACACAAAACTCCACGGCAACGAAGTCGAGGCGATTTTCGGCTTCAAGAACACAACGGCTCAAACTGTGGTTGTTCCTTGTGCTTTTCCCGTCGTCGTTTCAACGCAGGTTGCTGTTAAAAAGGACGGCTTTTTGTCTAATTATATTGAAGTGGGAAACGGCTTTAATTCCAAGCTGGACATTCTCCAGGTCGCACTCGGCAGAAAACTCAAACTTGACGAAGAGCGTGGCTGGGACAAAAATATCCGGGGAACGACTGACGCAACAAAAAATGATTTGCTTTCTTTGGACAAAAAACTAAGGACAATCCCAATCAATGAATATCTTTCGGAGCTGAAAAACTACAAGGCAAACGAAACGCTCAGTCCCTGCCAGATTGTACAGGACGGCAAGAAAGTCGCCGTGCAGACTGTGGGAATTGAAACAGCAATCGAAAAACACGACGAATACACAGAAGCCCTGGAAGAAAGTTCGTACAGACACGACCAGGTTGAAGTTTACACGATAAAAGTCGTACTGCACTTTTTCCACGAGCTGAACTTCAAGCCAGCCTCCTCTTCAACATTGAGCGTAAAATATGCGATAGACGCAGCTAAAGGCGGACGGAGCGACCGACACAGCTTTGTTTACGACATTTCCACGGGCGGAACATGGAAAGGCGATATAAAATCCTTTCTCGTGCTGACCGACAGCTCAATGGACATCAAAAACTCAAAGACAAAGTTTGAGATTACTGACCTCGGCGAGATGTGCAACTGGAAAAGAACATACTTGTATTGTGCTGAAAACTACAAACCTGAAAAAAACGAATATTTTGTCTTCAATTTAGACCACTCTAATGGTTATGAATGTGATGTGTGGCTCTCAAACAGAGACTGTATGCAGGACTTTGTTTCGGGCGTCCGCTCTTCCTCAGAGCTTTCCGGCTCGTATAAAATTGCGGGCAAAAAAGGCAATGAATGGGCGACACAGAATTCCGAAGAGTGCAACGAAGACAGTAACCTTGAAAACTCAACTTACGAAGCAAAGACTTCTTTTGACGGCAATCTTCTGAACGGCTGGGTTGAGGGAGTCAAAGGCGACGGAATTGGCGAATGGATTGAGTTCACGCTTTCAAAAAACGTTCTCGGACCTTTTGCGACGAACGGGCTTCGGCGTTTTGGCGGCAGCCTTAAGCGAGAGACAGAAAATGGCTTAGACTGGTACTATTACGATGAAAAATCAGACGAGCCTTACAATGTTTACAAAAACGCAGGCGGAATCAAAAGCACATGGGAGTCTAATAACCGCGTGAAGTCCATGCTTCTTTCGTCTGAGGGCAAAAACATCGCAGAGCTACAATTTGAGGACAAATGTCTTGAGGTTTTGACAACTCCTGCTGACTGGATTTGGCAGAGCGCGGTGAAAAATCCGCAGCTTTTGAAAGCAGGCACATACCGAATGACAATCAACAGCGTCTACAAAGGCAAAAAGTGGGACGACACGGTTTTGGGCGAAGTGTGGTTCGTTCCGATTGGGGACAAGGCGGGAAAAGCCATCTTGAGCGACGACTTTTTCAAGAAGCCGATTCTTCAAAAAACAAGTCAGTTTTTGTTTTCAAAATAGAATTACAGGAAGGTGAGTAAAAAATGACTAAAGAAAACAGACTGCTTTTTAAGGTTCTTCTCGTTTCGGTATTGATTTTCGCCCTTTCCCTGATTTTCTCAAAAAAAGACAGGAACGCGGCAAAATCTGTTGAATCTGCAATACTGAACCCAAGCCACAAAAGCGAAGTAAGCCTGATTGAGATAGGGACGGGCGAAAGCGGCACTATCACGCTAAAAAAACAGGGGGATTTCTGGCTCCTCTCAAAGGAAGGCGAAAAGGGACAGACAATATGCACCATAGCGGACTCAAAAATCATCAATTCTCTGATTGAGAATGCCGCAAAAATTCGGAAGCTCTACGCCATCTCAGAGAAATTTTCTGATTATGAAAGGCTGGGGCTCACGGAAAACTTAAGCACAAGCATAAGTTTTCTTAAAAACAACAGCAGCTTGTATACAAAAGTACACTTTGGCTATTCAGATTCCCTCAAAAACAGGATTTTTCTTCGCTCAGAAAGCTCAAAAGCCGCCTACGAGTGCGAAAATGACTTTCAGCAATACCTGACGACTCAAACAAACTACTGGTCAGAAGGAGAAATTTTTCCTGAAATCAAAAATCCTGTAAAAATTACGCTTAAAATAAACGAAGGTTCGGAAGTTTCTCCTGAAAAAACACTGAGCCTCGAAGAAAAATCCCCGAATTTCGCCCAAAAGACAGGCACGCTTCTTTCATTACGACATGGAAATATTTCCGAGCCAAAAGACAATTCTCATGAAGAAACGGGCAAATCTGGAAAAAGCAGGGCAATTCTCACAATTCAAGACGGAAACGGCAGAATCGTCAGGCTGATTTTCTACGCATTGCAAGACGGCTCCTATTTTTACACAAAAAACGTCACGCCAAGCGAAATCGACAGTCAGGAAACAAGATTCGCCCTTTATTCAGAAAACGCGACTTACGAGATTTCAGAATGGACTTATAAGCGGATAATCTCGCTTTTTTAAGCAATCGCCGCCATCACTGCAAGAGACAAAAAATTATACAGTCCATGAACCGCGAACGAAATCCAGATCGTCTTTGTTTTTACCATACAGACTCGAAGGACGACTCCGCAAACAAGGGCATTCAAAAATCCGAAAAAGCCCAGGTATAAATGGGGAAGTGCAAAAAGAATAAGGGAAGCTGTCTCAGCAATAAGCGAAAGCCTTAGGTTTATTTTTTCATTCTGAGGATTTTTTCGCACCTTGAATAAAAGCTCCTTCAAGGCCCTGGGAAGATAAAAACGATAAATCACTTCCTCAAAGAAAGCCGCAAAAATCACGCCGAAGACAAAATCAACTTTTCCGAGAAATCCTGCTGGAAAGACTACAGAATGAAGCCCCGCCTTGCTTCCCGCAAAAAAAGCAATCAGCTCAAAAATCACCGAAGAAAGGCAAAGGGTGCCAAAAGCGACAAGGGTATTGCTGGAATAAAGAAAAAAAGGCTGCCTCTCAGACAAAACTTTCTCTTCAAAAATCTTTCCCTTAAGCGCAGAAATATATATCAAAAATGCTATACCCCCCAAAAAAAAAGTGGAAAAAGGGTAGGAAGCCACAAATTTATCATTCCGCTCCACAAAAAACTGAAAAACAATCGGCGCAATCACCAGAAAGAGAAGAACATAAAGAAAAACAATCCAAAAAGTATATTTTTTCATAATCGAATGGTGTAAAAAAAATAACCACAGATGTCATAGATTAACACAGATTATATATTTTCATCTGTGCCATCTGTGTAATCTGTGGTTTAAAAATTGATTGGATTTTTAATTAATACTTCGAATCAGCGAAACCAATCCAGCCTTCATTTTCAATGAGGGCCTTTTCGAATCCTTCGAGCTTGAACGGATAGCTTTTTGAAAGGCTGCCGGCGATAAGCTTTACCTTCCATGTTCCGTCTTCCTTCTGCTCGATTTTGCACTCGCAGTCTTTGTTGCCGAAAGTGCGGAACATATCATCAATGTCTTTTTTTGGCATGTTTAGAGCCAAAAGACCGCAGTTGTACATGTTCTGGTAAAAAATTCGTGCAAAGTTCGGAGCGATTACAGTGTAGATTCCGTTTACTTCCAAAGCCCAAGGAGCATGCTCACGGCTTGAACCACAACCGAAATTCTCACGAGTGATGATTACCTTTTTGTTCGGAACATCGCGTTTTGCATCGAATCCATCAAGCTTGAGGTCTTCAAGAAGATAAGGTTTGAGTGCCTGTTTTGAAACCTCTGTAAGATATTTTGCAGGGATGATTTCGTCAGTATTAATATCTGAGCGATCCAAGAAGAGTACATCTCCACCAAAAGCTTTCATAGTGTTCTCCTTTTAAGCTTCTATAATAAAACGGCTTAATTAGCCTTTGTAAAGTTCTGAATTTGCAATAGTTCCTGTGATTGCAGTTGCAGCAGCACTTGCCGGGCTCATAAGATGAACCATGCCGCCTTTACCCATTCGGCCGTTGAAGTTGCGGTTTGTTGTTGAAGCACAGACCTCACCCTCAGCAAGAACGCCGTTTGACATACCAAGACAAGCACCGCAAGTCGGGTTTGTTACACAGAAACCAGCTTCGAGGAAAATGTCGATGATTCCCTCGTCCACAGCCATCTTGTAGATTTTTGGTGTTGCAGGGCTTACGATACCACGAACTCCGTCTGCAAGTTTATGTCCTTTGAGGACTTTTGCAGCGATTCGAAGGTCAGAGATTCGTCCGTTTGTGCATGAACCTATGTATACCTGATCAACCTTTGTGCCTTTCATCTCAGAGATTTTCTTAATCTGGTCTGGCTTGTAGTTAATAGTGCAGACCGGCTCCAGATTTGACAAATCTTCTGTGATTACTTTTTCGTAAACTGCATCGTCATCATCACGCCATTTTGCGTAGTCAGCGATTGCCTCTTCCTTTGATTTGTATTCGTCTTTGATGAATTCCCAGAGATAGTCGACGGTTTTTGCATCCGGGAAACAGATTCCGCTTGTGCCGCCGGCCTCTATTGCCATGTTACAGAGAGTCATTCGCTCTTCCATATCCATGTTGTCAACGATTGGGCCTGTGAATTCGATTACACAGTTTGTGGCACCATTAACGCCGATTTTTCCGATAAGGTGAAGGATAACGTCTTTTGCGTAAACGCCTTCCTTAAGTTTACCATTCAAAATGAATTTGATTGATTTTGGCTCACGGAATGAGCATACGCCCTTAAGGATTCCGACTTCAAGGTCAGTTGTTCCGACACCAGCAGCAAAAGCACCGAAAGCTCCGTGAGTACAAGTGTGGCTGTCTCCCATGATTACAGTGTAGCCAGGGCGGACAAAGCCTTTCTCAGGGAAAATGGCATGGCAAACGCCGTTTGCTCCGATATCGAAGAAGTCCTTGATATTATTGCGGCGGGCCCAGTCACGCAAAATCTTTGACTGAGTTGCAGTCTTGCTGTCTTTTGAAGGAGTTACATGGTCGATTACGGCCTTGATTTTTGTCGGGTCAAAAACCCTGTCCTTGCCGCGCTCAAGCAAATCGTTGATTGCGACAGGTGTCGTGATTTCGTGACAGAAAACACGGTCAAGTTTAAGAACATAAGTTCCGTCAAACGGTGTGTCCACAAGATGTGACTCAAAAATTTTTTGAGCAATCGTCTTACCCATTTTAAATACCTCTGTTAATATTTAATTCACAACATTAATTGGCTTTCCTGCCAAAAATGCTTTAATATTCTCTATTTCGATTCCAAGCAAACGAAGTCTTGTTTCTTTTGGTGCCCATGCTAAGTGCGGAGTAATAACGCAGTTTGGAGCCTTATAAAGCGGACAATCCTTACTCATTGGCTCTTCAAGAAGAACATCCGTAGCATAGCCCGCGATTTTGCCAGAATCAAGTGCATCACGCACATCTTTTTCACAAATCATTCCGCCTCGGGCAGTATTTATAAGATATGCAGATTTTTTCATGAGTGATAATGTTTTTGAATTCACAAGATTCTTGGTCTCAGGGGTGAGGGGAGCATGAAGTGAAATAAAATCGGACTCCTTAAAAAGCTCATCGACAGAAACCATTTTAATATCAGCTGAATCAAAAGAAAGGCTTTTTTTTGCTTTTTCAAAAGACTCTGCAGAATGTGCATGAACAAGAATCTTCATGCCAAAAGAATGCGCAATCTCAGCTACCTTCTGGCCGATATGACCGAAACCGTAAATTCCAAGAGTTTTGCCAGAAATCTCCGTGAGCGGAGAAAGCCAATAGCAGAAATCAGGATTTGAAATCCAACCACCGTCATGAACTGAAACTGAATGTGAAGCTACCCGATTTGTAAAATGAAGAATAAAAGAAAAGACATGCTGTGCTACGGCATTTGTGCTATAGGAAGGAATATTCGTGACTATAATACCGCGTTCACGACAAGCAGCTGTGTCAATGACATTGTAGCCTGTAGCCAAAACCCCGATATATCGGAGATTTGGACAGCAATCTACAATCTCTTTTGTGATATGAACTTTATTCAGAAGAATAATGTCACTATTGCCGATTCGTTCAACAACAAGTTCTTGAGGAGAACGGTCATACACTGTAAATTCATCTGCGAGAACCTTTATAGAATCCCAAGATACATCTCCAGGATTGAGTCCGTGCCCGTCAAGAACCGTTATTTTCATTTGCTTATCCCAAAACCGCTATTCCAGTAGAAGAGATTGCAGCATTGATGGAATCTTCGATACCACCCACACTTTCATCAAATTCTACAAGGACTTGAGATTTATCAGGATTAGCAGTACAACTGCTTACACCAGCTACAGCTTTAACAGCAGCATCTACCTTTGCAGCTACAGCCGGGTCAAACATACCGTCAACGTAAATTTTCTTCTGCATTTACGAACACTCCATGATGATTGATAAATTATTATAAATGGTATGTTAGAAAAATTCAACAAAAATAATCTTAACCTTTATTATTCTGAAAGTTTTTTGCCATTTCCCTGACTGTCAATCAAAGTTTTTCCCAACTGGCCGCATGCACCTCCGATTTCACGCCCGCGCCGGGTTCGTAAAGTAACATTCAGGCCGGCCATTTCAAGGTGATGCACGAAATTCTTGCATTCTTTACCGCTTGGCTCACTGAATTCCAGGCCTTCCACAGGATTCCACGGAATCAGATTGATGTGAACGTCCAGCCCGCGGGCAAAATTTATCATGTTCGTAGCACTTTCAAGGCTCGTGTTAGTGTCATGGAGCAGGGCTGCCTCCAGGGTAACACGTTTTCCAGTCTTTTGTGCAAAATAATCAATTGCCTTGCGAAGTTCCGGGAGCGGATTAGTACGGCAAATCGGCATAAGTTTTTCACGGAGGGCATTGTCCGCAGTGGTAAGTGAAACCGCAAGACGGATTTTAGGTCCATTATCCGCCAAATCATAGATTCCCTTAATGACGCCTGAAGTTGAAAGGGTAATTCTTCTTCCTGAAAGGGCACGTCCGTCTTTGTCAGTAAGGATTTCTATTGCCTTGCGGACATTTTGAAGGTTCATCATGGGTTCTCCCATACCCATAAAGACAATGTTATCCAAAGGACCTGCATGCTTTTCCAGATACAAAAACTGCTCGACGATTTCACCGGCTGTAAGATTTCGGGCAAGACCAAGATGACCTGTCTGACAAAAAGCACAATTCATGGCACAACCCACCTGACATGAAACACAGGCTGTTTTGCGTTCTTCACGATCCGTAAGAAGGACTGTCTCAACAGCAAGACCGTCAGAAAGAGTTATCTGCAATTTTATTGTTCCATCAGGATCTTTTAGGACCTCAGAAACTTTTGTGGAGCGGAGAAGGGAAGATTCTTTGAGCTGATTGCGCAAATCAACGCTAAGGTTCGTCATGTCATCAAAAGACTCAATACCCTTTCCAATCCATTGAAAAATCTGCTTGCCTCGAAAGGCCTGTTTTAACTCAAGTGAAGAGCAGATTTCAGCCGGCAGCAATCCTGCCAAAGGAATTTTTTCGTTCATTATCAACCGCGTTCAAGTCTGGCCAGCATGTCTGCAATGGCAGGAGAACGCACTCCATATCGAGAAACATTTTTTAAAGTCTCGATTGCCTTTGCCTTTTGATTAAGCCTGACATAACAATCGGACAAATCGATATAGAATCTGAAATTACGCGGATCACCCTTAATCAGTCCCTGAAGACGCTCGGCTGCTTCTTCATAACGGCCTTCGCCTTTGCAGATTAGTGCCAGACCAAGAGCAGCATAAACATCAAATTCAATATCAAGGGCTTTATTATAATAAATTGCAGCAGTCTTGTAATCACCCGTATTACGATAAGCGTCACCTGCACGGGTAAGAATGACTTTATTGTCCGGATCAAGCTCAAGAATTCGGTTCCAGTATTCGATTGAGCGGAACTGCTGATTCATGCCGCGATAGCAGTCAGCAAGCCCAAAGAGCGCATAGAAATTGTCAGGTTCTTTCTGCAATGCACGCTCAAAATAGAAAACACCCTTTTCAAATGTTTTTAATTTTCGGTGACAGTTTCCAATTGATGTAAGACCCCTAATATCAACAAGCTCTTCGTTTTTTTCAAGCATTTTTGTCCAATAGTAAAGGGCATCACGATATTCCTTAAAGTCATAGTGCAGATGACCTAAACCGATAAGGGCATAGGAATTATTTTCTTCCATGTCGAGAACGGTTAGATATATATCCTTTGAACGCTTGAAATCACGTATTTTTCTGTATGCGTCTGCTACACGGGTAAGAACGGTTATGTTACGGTCATCATGAACAAGATACTGTTCCCAAATGGCGATTGCTTTATGATACTGATTCATTGCCTTGTAACAGTCAGCAAGTCCAAAGAGGGCATAGTTGTTTCCAGGATGAGAATCAAGGCATTTAGAATAATAACCTTCTGCATCACGGAAATGTCCCTGCTTGCGCTCAGAATCACCAAGACCTACAAGAGCATAATTATTATTTTCTTCGATTTCGAGGATTTTATTAAAAGACTCCTTTGCCTCTGCAATACGATTGTCTTTTAACAGCTGGTACCCCCGTTTTGACAATTCAGAAATCTCTGATGAAGAGTTGTCATCTTCAGGAATATAACATGATTCATCCTGTAAGATTTCGAATTCCTTGAACATTTCGTCGCCCATAAAATTCCCTCACATTTTTTAACTTATAAATTTTTATTTAAGCAATATTGAAATGATATTAGCAATTTTTTCATAGACCATTTCTGATTTTCCCTTGTTATTAGCCAAAAGATAATATTTAAGGGCAGTAATGCTACGATTTTGCTTCATGTAAAGATCACCGATTCGTGCCAAACCGTCAGAATAGCCTGTTGTAACAAAAATCCGGCACGCAGCGTCATACTTTCCTTCGTTAAAGAGCACGTTTCCCTTTCGATTGAGAACAGCTTTTTGTTCGGAAGAAAGTCCCTGAATCGGCTTATCAGTAACTTTGATAAAACCATCAGGAATGGAATGAGCAGATAAAGTACTTTTTAATTCTTTTTCATTCAACTTTTTTTACCTGAAAACAATACTACATATATTAAATGCTAACACATTTTTACAAAATGTCAACAACTTTTTAAACTATTTTAAAGAAACCTTAAAAAAAGACAGAATTTTTAAGAATTTCCATAAAAATTTACGATTGAGCGGCCATAAATTCTTTTGTCCTTCAAGACTAATTCGCCGATTTTTTCCGGCAAAGCATCTTCTTCAGGAAAATGAATCATTACAAAACCACCGTCCTTAATCAACTTTCGTTTTTCAATTATTTTGAGCAAATCAAGACGGTATTTGTAAGGGAAGGGTGGATCAAGAAAAATATAATCAAAGCTATCCTTGCACCGCTTCAAAAAAAGTTCGACAGCCATAAAGTGACAGCCGATTTTAACTCCAAGCTCCTTTTCCGTAACAGATACATTTTCAAGGACCTGTTTTATCTTGATTTTGTCTTTCTCGCAAAGCTGAACTTCACTTGCTCCCCTGGAAACGGCTTCAATTGCGATGGTACCGCTTCCAGAAAACAAATCAAGCCAGGACTTTCCCTCCAAATCTCCCAGAATTGCAAAGACAGACTCCCGCATTCGGTCCATTGCAGGCCTGATTATTCCGTCAGGACATTTTATGACCCGTCCTTTTAATTTTCCACCTGTAATCCGCATAAGATTCCTTTTTTAACTATGAATTTGGATTGAGTGACCAGTAAGCCAGATTATGGGGAAGTTTTTTGTTTTCCTTTGCATAATCATAGGCGGTCTTACCTGTACTGGCCTCAACCTGATATTTTGATGCTCCATTCTCTAAAAGCCATTCAATGATTTTTGTATTTTTATTTGTAGCGCAGGCAACCATAAGCGGAGTTCTGCCATTATATGGAATATTAACAGGAACACGCTTGTCTATGAAAGCCTGAAGAACAGCCGTCTTGTTGAAATTTGAAATGCCGTAAGCAAATGCTTCACGGGCTTCGTCTGAAAGAGGTGAATATGACTCAAGCAGGGTAGCAAGAACTTCTGAATTGTCTGAAAAGCCCGAAGCAAGGAGCAGGGCAGTAAGGCTGTATTTATTCTTGATTGTACGATCCGCCCCTTTATAGAGCAGCAGTTTTGTTATATCCGGATTCGGCTGAAATCTTGCCGCATACATGAGTGCCGTCCAGCCTTCTTCATCCCTGGCATTTATTTCTGCGCCTGAATAAAGCAAATCCTCAATCGCAGCAACGTCACCTTTTTTTGCTGCAATCATGAGTTTTGTACGCCCCTGAGAATCTTTTTCGTTTGCATTCTCAATGAATTTATGCCTGGCATTTTCTGCGGCGATTAAAGATTCTGGAATTTCAAGGGCGGCAAATTCGTCGCTTGCATAGTCGTAAAGATATATACTCTCAGGAACAATGACAGGAGCCGTAAGGGAACTGAAATCCAGAAGTGTATTTTTGACAGGAACTTCGGCAGGAATCTCAATTTCAGGCTCAGATTCCGATTCAACTTCCGGTGCAGATATTTCTTGGGCCAGAGGAATTTCTTTAACACGCTCAGGGGGAAGCTGCGGAATGTCAAAGTTTTCTTCTTCGAGGGTTTCCTCGGCAAGAATTGGCTGAGTTTCCTCAAGGACCGGCTCAACACTCTCACTTTCTGGTTCCTGGGCATACAGGGAAAGCAGATCAATGACTTCCTGACTTATAACCGGATTTTTTCTGGCATAGGCAAAACTTGTAAGTCCTTCCATGTCTTTTGCAAGGATTCTCTTTGCTTTTTTGGAATCTGAACGGGCATTCTTAAAAAGGACTGATTTTACAGCCTCTATATCAGTCTCGTACTGACAGGCATACATCAATGCATTGACGCCGCTTTTAGTTTTGGAATCAGGAGAAATTCCTGCATCATCAAGAAGAAGTGAAATAACGGCATTTTCCCGGGAATATTTTAGGGCTGCCATTAGAAGGTTTTCTTTTTCGGCATTACGGGTAAAATCTTTGATAGAATAGTCAGTTTCGATTGCACGCTGAATTTTTTTTGGATTTTCAGTCTCAACAAGGATAAAGGCATCGTCAACCCAGGGAAGAGAAAGGGCCGGAGAAAGAGAAAGGACAAAAATTATAAAAGAGACTGAAATTCTTTTCATTCACCAAATTATAACACAAAAGCCGTCAATTTAAAGAAATTTTGAGCAATTTCTTTAAAACTCAAACCATGTTCCGTCACTTGTCAGATACCAGTCAGCAAGAACCGTATTGAGCGTAGGATTATACCAGCTGATAGAGCCGTCACGGTTCAGCACGACCATTTTTTCCTGATTTCTCACAGTTTTTATCGGCATGGAAGCAGACCTTCTATACAGGAAATCCCGTCGTGAAGAAAGATTGTATGACCGCACCTGAGTTTTTCCAATGTTCGTATAAAGCACGTTGTCAAAAAGTCTTGCAAAAGCCTCGCTGTCCTCGTCTGAGATTGAAAGAAGATAGCGCGAACTTTTAGTCTGCGGCTTGTATGCAAAAATTGATGTGGTGAGTTTTTTTGTCTGAGAATTTGTGTATATTGTGACTCCATAAAATTCTGAGGGATTTTTTTCTGAGTCATAGGTCAGCGAATAAGCCACATTTCCGCGCATTGAAAGAGGAACAGTCTCCTGAGTGCCGACATTAACATAAATCAGAGGTACATTAGGTGAAGAGCCGCTTGATTTTGCCACATACAGGTCATTTTCAGTAAATAGAATAGCATCCTGAATGCTGGTTCCCTTGTAAAGTTCACGTTTTGCCTGACTCTGAATGTTAAAAAGATTGACTGAAGAATTAGCCTCCACATCAATAAGAGAATTTCCATAAAGTTTCAGAGTTTGAATAGTTCCTGCAGGCACAAAAAGCTGTGAAAGCCTTCCGCTTGCAAGTTCCAAAAGGACTACAGCTTTTTTGGAATCCTTTGACCAGAGAATTATATTTTCACCATAGGGAATCAAGTTCGTATAGCCTGAATTCTGAGCCTTTCTGTCAATAGTTGAGCTTTCATATGATGATTTGAAAATTGAAGCCGGCGTAAGAAAATAAAAATCATTTCCAACAGAAGCAACATCATAAATCTTCTCGTACATTTTATCTGTCAAAGCCATCTGAACGTCCACTCGCTCGGCCTGAACATAATCAAATTTGTAGATGTTGCCCAAATTGGTTCCGGCATAAATTTCGCCACCGGCAAGGGTAGCGCACACAATCGACTCGCTGTTTTTAAGCCCAGAGAAAGTCCTCATGAGCTCTGGAGCAATTACAGCCTTATTTCTGTCATTTGCAATTTTATAGACTTTGAACTGCCGGTTTTCACTGGAAATGTAATAAAGGTCTTTAGAGGCATTTGAGCCCACAAGAACAGGCGACGAGGCATTAAAAGCACCTATCGTTCCCCCGGTAACAGCCTGAAGGACATAAATTTTTCCGTCACGAAGCCCCGCTCCAAAAACTCCGTTATTAAACATGCAAAACTGACTCAAATCATATTCAGTGTTGAAAGAAGCCTTTTTCTCACCATTCTGAAGGTTGTAATAAGTCAGGCTGCCTTTTGGAGAATACATGACCGCAGACTTTTCTGAATCTGAAGTCTGAATAAAGTTGACGACTCCGGTATTTCCCTTTATTTTATTACGGACAATGCTTCCGTTGGCTGAATTTAAGAAAAAAGCTCCGCTTACGCTTGCCGTACCGCAGATTATGTAAGTTCCCTTTGCTGAATATGCAAGGCTTGTAAGCGAGTCTGTAAAACGGAAGGCATATTTTCGTGTGAAAGTCTTCCAGTTCCATACAGAAACCCTGTTGAGTGAAGCACCGTCAGTCTCGTAAACTGCAATTTCATTTCCGTTGGGACTTCTGGCAATCATTTTAACCGCCAGGTCAGAAATCTGATAATGCTCGCCCATGCCGTCTTCTGTCCATTTTACAAGGAAACCGTCATTTCCGGCACTAAAAACAGAACCATCGCTGTCCTCAAGATAGGCGACATTGGTTACAGCTCCGGAATGAGACTGAGTCGAAATGTGGGATTGTGAAAAAATCAAAAAAGATGAATTTGCAATCAAAAATGAAAGAATGAAAATTTTATTTTTTAGCATTCAAAAGCTCCGAGAAATAATGAAAGTCACCTGTCATAGCCAGCAGGAAAAGCAAGGCGATAAAGGCAATTCCAACATATTGTACTATATTTCGTACTTTTGGGGAAACACGCAGTCCAAAAATAGCCTCTATAATTGACGTAAAAACCAAAAATCCATCCAGAATCGGAATTGGAAGAAGATTCATAATAAATAGAGAAATACTGATTAAGGCCATGAAGTTTAGTACTGAAACAATACCGTTACGGAATCCAGCCTGAAAACCCGATTTTGCAGTTTCACCCATCATAGAAGTAATTCTGGCTGGACCTGCAAGGCTCTCCGTTACATTTACTCCCTTAAAAAGAGTCGCAATTCCCTTCACTGAAAGATAGATAAGGCGAAAAGTTTCAGAAAATCCATGTGCCACAGCTGGAAAAAATGAATATCTTTTTGCTTCTCTTTTTTCTACGGAAGAAGGATCGCTCATAACACCTATTTTTCCTTCACCACTTGACTTGTTAATATCCGTGCGGACAGTAAATTCAAGCTGTTTTCCGTCACGCTCCACAAGCACAAAAATGTCCTCATCGGGATGAACTGCAACTTCGGCATAAAGATCAGAAAAATCTTCAATTTTAGAATCATTTATTTTTATGATTCTGTCACCCGTCAAAAGACCTGCATCGGCAGCCGGAGAATGAAGCTCTGGATAAACTTCATTAGCAAGCTGAATTTTATTTCCCGCTGAATAATAGGTGTAACCTGTGAGCGCAATTATAAAAAAGGCAAGAACGGCAAAAAGAAAATTTGTAAACGGGCCTGCAAATCCAATCACTGCACGAAAAGCAGCTTTTACGCCAAAAAAAGAGTCTTTTTCAAGGATAATGCTTTTGTCGAAACTTTGCTCAAAGTCTTTTTCACCCTTCATGGCGCAATAACCGCCGAAAGGGAAGAGGGAAATCCGCCAGTCTGTGCCCAACCATTCCCGGTGAAGAAGAACAGGCCCCATGCCGATTGAAAAAGCCTCAACAGTCACGCCTGAAACTTTTGCAGCAAGAAAATGCCCAAGTTCATGCAAAAAAACGAGAAGCCCTAGTAAAATAATTCCGATTATAATCGTCATATAATTAAACCGCAGATTACTCCGTGAGGAATTTTTCTGCTATTTCACGAGACAGTCGGTCTGCCTCAAATACATCTTCCAGATCACGAGGATTCTGAGACCAGTCCGAACCGCGTAGAACCTTGCCCACAAGAGAGCCGATTTCCAAAAATCCGATTTTACCGTCTATAAAAGCCTGAACTGCAATCTCATTGACCGCATTGAATACAATCGGATAGGAAGCTCCTTTTTCAGCTGCCTCAAAAGCAAGAGAGAGCATAGGAAAGTCATCAATCCGGGGCTTTTCAAAGGTGAGGGTTCGCTTTCCGTCGATAGTGTCAGTCAAATCAAAAGGCTTCATGAAAGAAGGAAGGATTTTTGGCCAGTCTAAAGCCTGCAGAATCGGATGCTTCATGTCTGGCTCGGAAAACTGTCCGTAAACGATTCCGTCTTTTGTACGCACGAGAGAATGAATCACGCTCTGAGGATGAACCACCACCTGAACCTGACTTGACTTCACGCCAAAAAGCCGGCAGGCCTCGATTACTTCAAGGCCCTTGTTTCCAAGAGTTGCAGAATCAATGGTGATTTTGACGCCCATGTCCCATGTCGGGTGCTTAAGTGCATCGGCAAGGGTAACGGAAGCAAGTTGTTCCCGGGAAAAAGTGCGGAAAGGGCCGCCACTTGCAGTTATGACGATTTTATCGATATTTTCCTTGCCACATTGATTTACCAGGGTAAAAATGGCGGAATGTTCAGAGTCCACTGGAAGAATCCGCGAACCTGATTTTTTTGCAGCATCAAACATCAAAGGCCCAGCCATGACGACAGTTTCTTTGTTTGCAAGAGCCAGATCAACACCAGATTCAAGAACAGCCATGCTTGGCCTCAAACCGGAGCTTCCGGCAATACCATTTACAACGATGTCAGGTTTTGTTTGCTGTATCAGCCTTTTTATTCCGTCAAGCCCATCAGTTTTAGTAAGCGAATAAGGGCAGGAAAATTCTTTAGCCAAAGCCTCAAGTTCATTTTTTTTTGAATTTGCCGTAAGTCCGCAGCAGATAAAGCGGTCTTTTTGATTGCGTAAAATATCAACGGTGCTGCTTCCAATTGAACCGGTAGCGCCCAAAACAAGGATTCTTTTCATTTTATCAAATGCTAATCAAAATTTCCTAAAAGAGAAAATTAATTCCAAAATAATAAATTGGAGCTACAAAAACGATACTGTCGATTGAATCAAGAACGCCGCCACGTCCTGGAATGATGGCTCCTGAATCTTTAATCTGAACAGAACGTTTTAGCACAGACTCAACCAAATCTCCAATAATGGCCATAAAGGCAATCACAAAACTCAAAAACAAGATTTTTCCAAGCGAACCTGTAAAAACCTGCGGGAAAAGGAAATGTGCAATCGCACCTGTAAGCATGGTGCCCGCAAAGCCACCGATAAAACCTGCAATAGATTTATTTGGACTGGCCTTTATAAAGCCTTTGTTGTTTTTGCCGAACAAAACACCAAAAAACCAGGCGACAGAGTCACACATGCAGACCATAAGGAAGAAGAATGCAATGAATTCCCTTGAATATTGATGAACCGTCATTCTTGAGACAAAGCTTGGAAGAAATCCTGAATAAAAAATAATGAAGATAGAAGTAACCAGATGCGAGACTGAATTCTCAAAAGTCTCAGAAAAAAGAACTTCCCATGCCATGCAAAGAAGCACGATGAAGACAAAAATGTAATTAAGAATTGAAATATTAAGTTCAAAATAAACCAAAAGGGCTGCTGCAAAGACAGGAATTACGGAAGAAATAATCACCAAGGGGCGCGGCTGAAGTGAAAATTTATGCCTGAAAAGATGATAAAGCTCATTTGAAGCAAGCAAAGATGCTACAAAAATCAAAGCATGCAGAGCAATATGATGAAACTGGTTAAACCAGACCAGACAAACAACTAAAGGCAATCCGACAAAAAATACCAGAAGCCTTTGTACAACTTTATTCATAATACCCACCGTTATTGATTCGGAACAGCTCCGAACCGTCTGTTTCTCTGCTGATACTTTGCAATATCCTCAAAGAACTCTTCTTCATTATAATCCGGCCAAAGCGTATCTGTAAATAGAAATTCCGCATAGGCACACTGCCACAAAAGAAAATTGCTCAGCCGCTCCTCTCCGCCAGTGCGAATCATGAGATCCACAGGGGGCAGAAAAGGAATGTCAAGAGATTTTGAGAGCAAATCTTCAGTGACAGAATCAACACCAGTACCACTGGCAATTATTTTTTTAACACCGCGGACAATCTCGTCACGGCTGCCGTAATTTATGGCAAGCACGCAGGTTGTCCCGGTAAAATGTTCAGTATCTTTTTTTGCGTTTATGATTTCTGATTTTACATCGGCTGGAAGACCATCCAGATTACCAATATGCTCGACCCTTATTCCATTATTTTTGTAGAATTCAAATTCAGCGCGCAAGTGACCTTTAATAAGCCCCATCAAATAACCAACTTCTTCCTGAGCACGCTTCCAGTTTTCGGTCGAGAATGTATAGAGAGTTATATATTTAATCCCGAGTTTTGCCGCAGCCGCCACGATTTTTTTGGCAGAGCTAAGGCCTTCTTTGTGGCCGGCCGTTCGCGGCAATCCCCGTTTTTTTGCCCAGCGGCCGTTTCCATCCATGATGACTGCAACATGTTCCGGCACTCCGCGGGCAATTATTTCTTCGGAAGTCATTTAGGCCATGATTTCCTTTTCTTTGGCGTCACAGACAGCCTGAATGTCTGCAATATATTTGTCGGTGAGCTTCTGAAGGTCGTCAGTCTCTTTTTTGAGCTGGTCTTCAGTGATTTCACCTGCTTTCTGCTGTTTTTTAAGGTCGTCGTTTCCGTCACGACGGATGTTTCGGATTGTTGTCTTGTAGTTTTCACCGACAGACTTAGCCTGCTTGCAAAGCTCCTTGCGGCGGTCAGCGGTAAGGGCAGGGATGGCAATTCGAATAACCTTGCCGTCGTTTGAAGGGTTAAGGCCTAAATCAGCGACCAGAATTGCCTTTTCGATTTCTGTAATGAGAGATTTGTCAAACGGAGAGATAACGACTGAACGTGCCTCTGGAATAGAAATCTGAGCAACCTGTGAAAGAGGTGACTTTGCTCCATAATAATCAACGCGAACCTTGTCAAAAAGTGAAGCCGATGCACGACCAGTTCGAATTGTGTTCATTTCATTCTTGAGACCTTCAATAGTTTTGTCCATCTTAGACTTTGCATCAAATGCCATATTTTCCTCCGTTTTATGCGCCAATTTTTTTTACTGCCGCTGTTCCGCCGTTCGCTACCGCTCATTGCCCAAGGGCAACACCTTCGGTGCAGCTCCATAGCGGGGCGGCCATTATTTTATATTCAAGAAAAAAAAGCGGCTGGGTTTAGCCAAACCGCTTTTTGTATTATTTGGAAAAATTACTTTCCGAGAACGAAAAGAGCGACCTTTTTGAATGAAAGTTTAGCTCCAGCTTCCTTTGAAACCTGTTCAAGTTTCTTGGCAACTGTAACTTTGTCGTCTTTTACGAAAGCCTGGTCAACAAAGCAGATTTCAGCAAGGTGCTTGCTGATTTTGCCCTGCAGGATGCCAGCCTTAACGTTCTCCGGCTTAGAAGCCATTTTTTCGTCCTGAGCCATCTGAGCCTGGAAAATTTCCTTCTGCTCGTCGATGTAGCTCTGTGGAACTTCGTCTTTTGTTGTGTAAGCAGGTGTGAAAGCAGCAAGGTGCAAACAGCAGTCTTTTGCGAAAACTTTTACAGATTCTGCATCTGAGCCTTCAACAACTACAACAGCACCTGTCTTGAAGTCTGAGTGAACGTATGTTGCAGCAGCAGAACCTGCCGGAACATCAATAACCTCGAGCTTACGGATTGACATGTTCTCGCGGATTTTTGTAGCAAGCTCAAGAACCAAGTCTTCAAGCTCTTTCTCGATTTTTGTGTAGCCTTTTGCAATTGCAACATCAAGGATTTTCTCACCGAGAGCTACGAAATCAGTATTCTTTGCAACGAAGTCTGTCTCACATGTAACTTCTGCAACAACGATTTTATCATTTGTCTGGCGGATGAAAATACGTCCTTCAGAAGTAGCGCGCTCAGCACGTTTTGCAACGGCTGCCAATCCCTTTTCCTTGAGGATTTTCTCTGCCTCTGCAGCGTTTCCGTTAGCTTCTGTAAGTGCTTTCTTACACTCCATCATGCCTGCGCCAGTCTTATCGCGCAAAGCTTTTACGTCAGCAGCTGTAATTGCCATTTTTTACTCCAGTTATAGTAACCCGCGCATTTTACGCGGGAATAGATTTATTTGATTTTTGACTCGTCGATTTCGTCGTCATCGTCGTCTTCAACTTCGTCCTTCTTTGTGTCTTCTTCAGTAGGAGTGTAGTTTGAGTAGTCAACGATTTCTTCATCGTCTTTCTTTGTAGATGCGTCTGTAACAACGTCATCCTCGTCACCGAGAGTTTCGATGATTTTGAGTCCTTCCTCGTTGTTAGCTTCTACAACTGCGTTAGCGATGATAGAAGTGAAGAGGCTGATAGCGCGAATAGCGTCATCATTACCTGGGATTGGATATGTGATTCCTTCCGGGTTACAGTTTGTATCAACAACAGCAACAACTGGGATTCCCATGCGGCGAGCTTCTGCAACAGCAATCTGCTCTTTGTGTGTATCGATGATAAAAAGAACACCTGGGAGCTCTTTCATATCTTTGATACCGCCGAGGTTTTTCTCAAGCTTTGCCTTTTCTTTCTGAAGATTAGCAACTTCTTTTTTTGTGAGATTGTCAAAAGTGCCGTCAACTTCCATTTTCTCAATTTTCTTGAGTCTCTGGAGTGACTTTTTGATTGTAGAGAAGTTTGTGAGCATACCGCCAAGCCAGCGGTTGTTTACATAGTACATGCCACAGCGCTCTGCTTCTTTTGCGATAGCCTGCTGTGCCTGTTTTTTAGTTCCTACGAAAAGAACTGATTTTCCAGAAGCAACAATCTTGCGAACAGCCTCATAGCTGTCTTTGATAGAAGCGATTGTCTTCTGCAAGTCGATGATATGGATGCCATTGCGCTCTGCGAAGATGTACTTCTTCATGCGTGGATCCCAACGTTTAACCTGGTGACCGAAATGTACGCCAGATTCAAGCAAACTCTTCATGGTTACAACTGCCATTGAGTTTCTCCTTCACCGGAAGTTCAAACTAAAAACCCATTAAAAATACGGGCTCCCTTACAGGTTTGAATTCCACCGTCTCTTGTTCTCGTGTCCGATAAACGGACCGGATAATTACGTAACTTTGCTCCAGCCAACAGCCTTTACAAAGCCCGACAAAATCTATTCCAAAATAGAATAGCCTTGTTCCTTGAGCATATCATAAAGATCAAAAATAGGCAAGCCGACAACATTTGAATTAATGCCTTCGATTTTTTTAATAAAACAGGAAGCAAGTCCCTGAATTCTATAGCCGCCGGCGGCTCCATGCCAGTCTCCGGTCTCTACATACCATTCAATTTCTTCTTTTGTCATTGGCGCAAATGTAACATGAGTTATAGAAGTGCGGCTTGAAGCATACATTAAATCGCCGTTAAAAAGGGCAATGCCGGTAATCACCTGATGGGTCTTACCTTGAAATTCTTCCAGAAATTTTATGGCTTCCTGATTATCAGCAGGTTTGCCATACAATTTACCATTCAGTAAAACCATTGTATCAGCGCCCAAAATCCATGGAATTTCATGTCCTGCAGGATAAGTTCGCGCAACCGTTTCTACTTTACGATTGGCCAGAAATTCCGGAACCTGTTCAAGCGGAAGATTGTCAGGATAATCTTCATCAAAATTAGAAACCTTAACCTGATACGGGATATTGAGAAGTTTTAATATTTCCTGCCGGCGAGGAGAGGAAGATGCTAATATAATAGGTTTCATACGCCCCCCAAATAACTTTTTATATTAATTTTATTTTAAGCGATTTTATTAAATTCTACAATACAAATAAATGAAAATTCAAACAAAAAACAAGCACGATAAAAAAAGCGGAATCGACACAAAACCGACTCCGCTTTGTTTTGCTTGAAAAAAACAGGATTATTTAGATTCCTTTTTTTTGCTGTTATTGCCACTGTTTCCAGACTGCAAAGTTTTGAGAAGAGCAAGAGCCCTGTCACGAACAGGCTTTACATAATGATAATTTGTAGCAATCTGGCCGACAGACTGAATCATTGAACCTTTATCCTGAACCTTGTCCGCGATTTTTTCATAAGCTATAAGAACCTCAAGGGCAAGGGAACTTGTAGGATTAAGGACAGCGTTCTTTTTGTTAGCCCAGGCAATTGTGTTAACAACATCATCATTGTCATTCATGCCGATATCACCAAGAGAACGAACTGCAGCAGTGATTACCATAGGCTCGTTATCTGCAAGGGCAATGTTCTTCAATGTTGTTTTTGATTCTTCTGAAGGAACCTTGCCAAGAAGATCACAAGCTCTGGCACGGATATCCGGATAGTTGTTGACAAGACGTCCACTCTGACGTGACTGAGTGTTAATACCTTCACCGGCAAGATGGTCAAGGGCAATCATCATGTCAGGAGACACACGACCTTCCTCAACTGCATTCTCAAGATACTGCAAAGCTACCAATTTATTGTCACGCTCGTCAGAATTTGCAAGCTCCGTGATTACGACATCCTCAACAGTGCTCAAATACTCCTCTTCTGCAGATTTTTCCTGAGCAGCCACAGAAAACGCCATCAAGAGCGCACAAGCCGTGCAAGCAACTTTTTTCAACGATTTCATGTTAAACAATTCCTCCTAAATCAAGTGAATCCACACTTGTTTTTCTATTATAAAGTATTAAGACTTAAAAAGCAACAAAGAATTTAACATAAATTAAGTTAAAATATATCAATTTTAAAATAATATTAGTTAAGCTCTTCATTTGTTGGCAGATGAATCATCCAGTTACCATTTATTTTATTGAAATAATAGTAAACAGTAACCTGTTCCTCCCTGTTTTTTTCTTTATCAGCCTTCTGGACCTGAACAGCCTTGATATAAGTATCGGAAATATAGCGGATTTCTGTAACTTCTCTTCCGCGACGGGCAGGACAGAACACATGCTTAAAATAATCCTGAAGGGTCTGAAGTTTTATTCCCTTAATAGGAAGTTTTTTTTCAGCCTTCTGGAGATTTTTACGGAGCTTCCAGTAATCACGAGAGTTCGGGTCAACATAGCCGAGCCAGGCGGTATAACTCTTGTTACTTGCAGAATCCTTCATTATTTCTGCAAGATCCTTAATGATTCGAAGGACAGCCTCTTTATCTTCGGCAAAAGTATCGCGGGATACAGAGACAGTACCAACGGAGCGGGAGTACTCGTCGTCAAGCTCCGGCTCAGGAGCAGCTTCCTCCAAAACAGGAGCTGGTTCCTCAACCACAGGAAGTTCTTCCTCTGCAGGAAGGGACTCTTCGGGCTCAACAGGAGCAGGCTCAGGAGGCAGGGGAGTTTCCTGAACGACAGGCTCCTCAACAACAGGCGCTGCAGGCTCAACTTTAGAACTGCCGCAAGACAGAAAAAGTCCGGCAAGTGCAAACGCAGCAGCGACAAAAAAAGATTTATTTGTAATTTTGGAGATTTTCATTCTTAAATCATACATCACTTGTTACAATCAGTCAAACATGTTAAATTAATTTCAATATGACATCTGCAGTATTTCCGGGAACTTTTGACCCGCCGACAAACGGACACCTCAATATAATTGAACGCGGGAGCCGGCTCTTCCATAAACTTGACGTAGTCGTTGCCTACAATCCCGGCAAGGCAAACCTTTTTACCCCTCAGGAAAGACTGGAAATGCTCAGAGAACTTACAAAAGACTACAGCAATGTAAGCGTCCACCTTTGGGACAGGCTTATCGTTGAATATGCAAGACAGAACGGAGCAAACATACTGCTAAGGGGAATCCGCAACACCACGGACTTTGCCTACGAATTTGACCTTTCCCTAATCAATCACAGCCTCGATCCCAAAATCGAAACACTTTTTCTGCCCACGGAAGCAAAATACGGAATCGTACGTTCCAGCTCAATCAAAGAACTGGCAAAATTCGGTGGTGACATTTCCGGAATGGTTCCAAAAATCGTCGAGGAAGCAATTCTAAAAAAATACAGATAATACACAGACTGACAAACAGAAAAAACATTGACATCATAAACTTTCTGTGCAATAATTATTGACATTCGGGTACAAACTGTTGTAGTATAAATCCCGTTATTCATAAAATTATATAGTGAGGTTTATAATATGGCAGTACCAAGAGCGAAAACATCAAAAGCTCGCACACGCAGACGACGCGGTGTAAACATGCATCTCGAAGCTCCACAGCTTGTTGAATGCAGCAACTGTGGCAACCTTGTTATGCCACACCATGTTTGTCCAAAATGTGGTTTCTACCGTGGCCGCCAGGTAATCACACCTGAAGTAAACGGTTAACAACAATAATTAAGGAGAACATCATGGACGAATTGTTCGTAAAAATCCAGAAGCTCATCGCTGAAAAACTTGAAATCGATGAAAGCAAAGTCACAATGGAAGCTTCTTTCCGTGGCGACCTCGGTGCAGACAGCCTCGACACATACGAGCTTGTTTATGCAATCGAAGAGGAATTGGGCGTTTCTATTCCTGACGAGAAGGCTAATGAATTCGAGACAGTAAAAGACGCTTACGATTTCATCAAGTCAGCTCAGGCATAAGTTTTTTGCAATTTGACTTTAACGGCACAGGTTTATACAGCCTGTGCTTTTTTTATTTTTAAAGATTTATCCGGCTCGGGCATGAAACCCCGCGACAGCGTTGCGCAGCAATGAGCGCCAGCGTAAGGGTGGAACGCCCGCAGCGAGTTGATTCGCCCATAAAAAAAAACTAAAATACAATCATGCTTTTTTCAAAGAAAAACATTTCACCAAAGCGAATTCAGGAACTCACAGAATTTTCAAAAAACATTTCCATAAAATTTTCAAACCTGAATCTGCTGGAACTGGCCTTCACTCATCGTTCTGTAGCTAGCGATGGAAAAAGCGAAAAACACCTGAACAACGAAAGACTTGAATTTCTTGGTGACAGCGTCCTGGGCATGGCAACGGCTGCATACCTTTACAGCCACTTCATGGACAATCCCGAAGGAGACCTGGCAAAAATCAAAAGCTCAGTTGTAAGCGAACGCTCCCTTGCACCCATTGCCCTAAAAATCGGAATCGACAAAATGCTTATCCTTGGAAAAGGCGAGGAAATGAGCGGCGGCCGAAATAAAAAAGCCATACTTGCCGATGCAGTTGAGGCCGTAATCGGAGCTTACTACCTTGACTCAGGCTATCGGGCGGCAGAAAAGCTTGTGCTTTCATTCATGGTTCCTGAAATCGAACGTTACATGTCAAACGAGGGTGAAAAGGATTACAAAACACTCCTTCAGGAAGCCCACCAGAAAAAATACAAGACATGCCCGACCTACGAGCTTGTAAAGGAATCAGGTCCGGATCACGACAGGACTTTCTGGATTACGGTTCACCTTAAAAACGCAATCTGCGGTCCAGAAAGCGGAAAAAACAAAAAGGAAGCCGAGCAGAATGCAGCAAAAAAAGCGTGGACAGAATTTTTCAAGGATTAAAAGCGACAGGACAGGGTTGACCAGCAAGCATCACATTTGGTATAATATCAAATCTTCTTGTGATATTAACTTGCTTCCTAACAGTGATGGAATGATAGAAGGTGCCGTTTTTATCCGGCTTCAAGCTAGTGGTGACTGGGGTTGCTTTAATGTCGGGCAAGAAATAAGGAGTTATTTTTATGAAAAAGGGAATTCACCCAGAGTACAAATTGACAAAAATCACTTGTCAG
>Ga0129306_1000824_pt1 | contig 42409 bp, 35 predicted proteins | sample P827metagenome_FD_94438 | JGI IMG/M metagenome (GOLD analysis project Ga0129306, IMG submission 94438) | Capybara group fecal microbial communities from Wisconsin, USA - P827 metagenome | ecosystem: Host-associated > Mammals > Digestive system > Large intestine > Fecal | place: USA: Wisconsin... | reverse complement strand
ATAGACTTGAACAATCTCATTGTATCGCTTTGGAGGAAAGTTTTTTTTGCTATAAGCATTTGTCGCACACCCGCATAGCGGGTGGTTTATTATGAAAATATTCCGCTTCGCTCCATATTTTCACGGGCTCGCGAGCCCATAACAAAAAAGGCTGTGTGGTATGAACCACACAGCCTTTTTTTATGGCACTTTATCTTTTATTAACATACTCCAATTGAGTGCATATAGTCGCGGAGTACACAAGTAAAATGTGTCATTTCTTCCGGCTTGATGTCTCCCATGTTTGCAATACGGAAGGTGTCAATGTTACCGAGTTTTCCAGGATAGATTGTAAAGCCAAAGCTCTTTGCATAATCGTGGAGATCATTGAAGCTGTATTTTGGAGTCTCTGGAATCAGAATTGCTGTAATAAAATGACTCTGATATTTTCTATCTACAAGCATCTTAAGTCCAATTTCATCAAGAGCTTTTACAAGAATTTCCCAGCAGGCTGTAAAGCGCTCAAAGCGTTTTTCTACAGTTTCAACTTTTGTCTCAATGATTGCCTGACGAAGAGCATAGAAAGTCTGAACTGGTGGTGTAAATCTAGTCTGTTTTGTTTCGAGGAAATATTTATACTGATCATAAAGATTCAGATAATAGTTTCTCATCGGCCAATCCTTCTGCTTAAGAAGTTCTTCACGTTTACATACAACAAAACCAACTCCTGCCATACCACCGATGTGTTTGTTAGAAGTGCTTGTTGCAAAATCAATTCCAAGTTTTCCGAGATCAATAGGCATACCACCGTATGCACTTACAATATCACAGATTGTAGTCATGCCATACTTTTTTGCCATTGGACAGATAACAGAAAGATCATTCATAAGACCAGTTGTTGTCTCGTGATAAACAATTGCAAAAGTAGTATATTTTTTGCTCTTCATTTGAGCTTCAAGAGCAGTAAGGTCAATAGGCTCATAGGTTGAAGATTTGAATACATCCATATCAATATTGTAGACACTGGCAATCTTTGCAAGGCGTGCACCATAAGAACCGTTGTCTACAACAAGAAGCTTTCCATCTGGTGGAACACAAGAGCTTACCATAGCTTCATCTGCACCTGTACCAGAACAGCCAAACATAACTGAAATATAATCTTTTGGATCTGCACAGACTTCGGTAAGGCCTGTTGCAACTTCTTCCATAAGATTGCCAAATTCAAGTTCACGAGGACAGATATCGGCAACAACCTGTGCATATTTTACACTGTCAGTTGTTGTAGAAGGACCTGGATTCAGGAGTACTTCACGGCGGATAGAAAGTAACTCTTCATTTTCTTTAATACGAGGCCAGATCTGAGTGAGAGCTCTGTCGAGCATGCTTTCATCATCAATTTCTGTCCATGCATAATATTCAACCTTGTGAACATAAACAGGTTCTCCGTCAAGACTAACCTGCTTAAGAGCGTGTTCATAATCAAGCTTAATGAGGGAAGGGGAACTGTTATAGTAAGCCATCATCTTATCAAGACATTGTTTACTGATTTTTGTAATTCCTACAAGCTCACCAGCTGGATCTGGAATTATTGATTTATCCTTACTAACGTTAGTTAATATACTATCTGCATCTGCAGCAAGGTATACTTCATCATGACTGTTAGATTTTCCACTTGCAAGAATAACATTATTTCGTTCTTCATTCTGCAGAACTTTAAGACCTACAGAATCATAAATAAGGTCGCTTTCAAGAAGAATGAAATCGCCTTTTATATAAGGAACACAAACTGCAAGAGTACCCATGCTGCTTGTATTCATATAATTGTCATTACGAACAGTTTTAATAACATGATATTTTTCTGCAAGTTCATCATAGTATTCAGAGCAATGACCTGTTCCAATAATGATTTCTTCGATTCCTGCTGCAATAAGCTTTTGAACTGAACGTTCTACCATTGCAACACCTTCAATTTCAATAAAGCCTTTTGGCATTAATTTTGTTCTGTTTCCAAAGCGACTTCCAAGTCCACCTGCAACAATTACTGCCTGTTTAATCATATTTTACTTCCTTAAAAAATCCATTAATGCGATTTTATTTTCAATTGGTGTAGATTTAGGTCTTCCCAAATCTTTTCGGGCTCCCTTAGTTACAAGAACTTCTACAAATGTAAGTTTATCTTTTGTATCCGAAGAACTCAATACATTATCCAATTCTTCTAAGTTAGAAACTTTTACAATATTTTCATAACCACAACCTTCTGCTATTTTACAGAGATCAATCTGTCGACCGACGGTAGGTTGTCCCCCAACAGAGTCATGTGCTCCATTATTTAAAACAAAGTGAACATAATTATGAGGTTTGCGACTTCCAATTGTTGCCATGCCTCCCATCTGCATTATGCTTGCACCATCTCCGTCGAGACAGAATACCTGTCGATCTTTTTGCTGAAGTGCAATGGAAAGAGCAATCTGACTTGCATGACCCATTCCTCCAACTGTAAGAAAGTCTCTATCGTGACTTTGATTATATTTATCCCGAAGTTCATACAATTCGCGACTAATCATACCTGTTGTGGAAACAAATGCTGTTGAATCATCAGCACCAAGCATAATTTTTTCAATTGCCTGTTCGCGGCTCATATTACCAGAAACTGGAATATTATTTTTTAAAGAATAATCATCAAAAGTTCCCTTACGAATTACAAAGGCATACTGTGCATTATTGTCTTTTATGTATTTGTAAGCTTTATCAAACTGAGATGGAAGATCCGCTTCATTATCGCTCAAAATCTCATATGGTACTTTCATTGCATCAAGTAAATCACAAGTAACTTTTCCTTGTTTTACGTGCTGTGGTTCATCGTGAACACCAGGTTCTCCACGCCATCCAATTACAATCAACATAGGAATTGAATAAACGTCAGGATCTGCAATACTCATAAGAGGGTTTATCATATTTCCTTCGCCCGAGTTCTGCATGTAAATCATAGGTATCTTACCTGTTGCAAGATGATAACCTGTAGCAAGGCCTGTAGCACTTCCTTCATTTGCACTGATGATGTGGTTAGAAGCTGGTGCGTTATCTGTAATATATGCACAAAGGTTTTTCAAAAGAGAATCTGGAACTCCTGCAAAAAAATCTGTTCCATTTTTAATTAATAAATCGTAAAAATAAGATGGTCTAATCATTTTTTTCCTCCATTACTTTGTGCCAGGAATCAATTCAAGAATTTCTTTAATTGGCATACAAATATCATTTACTTCGAGGGAACGTTCTGCTTCAAGAATTGTTTCAGCACATTTTTTCATAGCTGGATAGCTTGCTCTGAGCATATGATTTGCATAAATTATAATGTTTGCACCCCATTCAGCAAGTTCTTTTTCTGTAAACTGATTATAAGTTGTAGGAACAAGAACAATAGGAATTGTTGCATATTCTTTACGGAAGCGCTGACAGAATTCTTTAATATCTTCTCCGGTTTTATCTTTTGAATGAATCATTATTCCGTCTGCTCCAGCCTTAACTGCAGCAAAGGCTTTTGTAAGAGCTTCGTCAACACTGTAACCTGCAATAATTTCTTCAATGCGTGCAATAATCATAAAATCTTTAGTAATCTGGGCACGTTTGCCAGCTGCGATTTTTTCACAGAACTCTTCTTCGGTTGCAAGTACTTGTTTAGCTTCTGTTCCAAAAAGTGAATTTTTCTTAAGACCTTTTTTATCTTCAATAATAACAGCGGACACCCCGTTACGTTCAAGAGTTCGAACAGTAAATACAAAATGCTCTGGAATATCGCCTGTATCGCCGTCGTAAATAATTGGTTTTGTAGTACATTCAAGAATATCTGTAAGAGACTGCATACGGGTAGTGAGATCTACTGCTTCAATATCTGGTTTACCCTTGCTTGTTGAGTCGGTGAGGGAAGAAGACCACATTCCATCAAAGGTATGAAGTCCATCATCTTTCATAACTTCTGCATGTTCTACAATAAGTCCGCTCAAGCCACTGTGTGCTTCCATAATGCGGACAATTGGTTTTGCAGCAATAAGACGTCTCAGTGTAGCACGACGAACATCCGGTGTAGTTCCGATTGTGTTTGCATTTTCTACTAGGGCAGTTGAATTAATTCCTTTAGTATATGGAATTTCAACAATCTGGCCATTCCATTCTTTCATTACTTCAAAACATTCTTCACGGATTTTACTGAGGTAATTTGTTTTCCAGTCATCGCCATGAATCATAAAATCAGGCTTTAGACGTTTGAGATTTGGAACATAACTCCAATCTTCCTGAGGAATAACTTTTGCTACACCTTTTATATTTTCAACTACTTGACGACGCTGTTCAAAAGTAAGGTAAGGAAGTCGTTTATGAGATACAATAGCTGAATCTGTGAGAAGACCTACTGTAAGGTCTCCAAGTTTTGCACCTTCATTAATTATATTGATAATGCCGGGATGAATAATATCACCGGTAAGACCAAGATATACTGTTTTAGACATAAAATAACCCCGTGTTTATTTGTTCAAAAGAATTAATCTTTTTATATAAATTACAAAAAAACAGGGGTTTTATCAAGTGTAAATGTTCAAAAATAAGTTTATTTAGAAGAGTTTTGAACGGTTTGAATCATGAAGTCTGCGATATTTTTACCAGCTTCTCCTTCATACATCCATGCTTCTGATTTTGCCTGAGCACGGGCAGCTGCTAGTTCTTTACTGTCACTCATATTTTGAATAACTTCTTTAATGTTTGAGAAATCTTTTTCATCAAGTTGCTTACCGAATTTTTCCAAACTTGCATACTGCCAGAGTTTTTTATCTCCAAGGTCATAAGCATCATAAGGACGTAAGTCCATTCCTGCATTTACATACATTACAGGTTTATCACACAAGAAAGTATAATCAAAAATGATTCCAGAGAAATCTGAAATCATAATGTCTGCTTTTTTTAAGCTGAAAATATTCTGACGTTCATAATCCCATTCAATATTTTTATTGTCTTTGTAACGTTCTTCAAGACGTGCAAGCATATCAGCTTCAGATTTTTTTGATTGTGGATGAGGGCGAACAATAATTCGCCATCCAGTAGCAGCCAGAGGGTCAAGAAGTTTTTCACCATATTTTTTTAGAATACCGACATCACCCCAGCTAGGTGAAACAAGTACTGTAAAAGGATGATTTTCTTCTTCCGGAATTTTTGCAATGTTTTCTTTGTAAACATCCAGGTAAGGACAGCCCACAGTTACGAGCTGTTTTTTATTTATACCACGTTGTTCTTCAAGAAACTGAATATCAGTTTTCTGATAGTCACCTGTAAGAAGTACAGAATCAAAATAATCAAGTCCAAACAAGCGATAAGTTGTTGCATCATTTGGCATATGAAGGACATGACTGTAATGGGCAACACGTTTACTACGTTTAAGCTGGTAAACTTGAAGTCCAGGTGTAGTCATAAGAGCAAATCCGGCACTAAGCATATTAAGCTTTACAAAAGCCATATTGCCTTCACCAATGAATTCTGGTTTTACATATTTATACCCCTGTTCAAAACAAGGATCTTTTTCTGCAGAAGTATAATAAGTGAGCTCAATTTGACGGCGCTCAAATTCATCACAAACTGGTTTAAAGGTGTTCCAGTATTGCATGCCTTCGTTGTAAATTACATACTTCTTATAATTTGAATCAACTGATGTTGAAACACCATTTTTCTTGGCAGTAAAAAGAAGTTTAACCTTTATCCAGGCAGCTTTCCCGAGAAAGAAAAGAGTTGCTGCGGCACCAACTACAATGGAAAAAAGCATAGAGCCCGTACCAGGGTCAATATAGAGAAGTAAAGAATTAGTCATTTGGAGCCTCCTGTGTCCAGTTATTAGAATCGAAAATATTTTCTTTTACGTGCCACCATTCATTATCTTTGATAGAAAATTGATATGTACCGTTATAAAGCGGCTGATGAGCATCACTTGAAGTAATATAAATACCGTTTTTCTTAAAATCATTTGTATCAACAGGTATTGATTTTCCTGTATAAGGATTTGTAAAAGTCTGTTTAAAATCTTTAAGTAAAAGACTTGGAGTATCTGCGTTTGTCATAAAAGAGTTGTCTGTTAACAGATTTCCATCTGAATTAAAATCTTTAAACATAAGAAGACAATGATAATGTCCGCGTCCACTATATTTTGAACCAGACACTTTAGAGTCAAGTTCTGGATTAATATCAAATTCTTCTTCAGTACCAACACAGCCATGATCGGAAACAATTACAATTCTTGTATTGTCGTATACATTATTTGCTTTTAAGTAATCAAACCAGTCAGCAAGCATTTTGAAAGTTGCCATTTGGGTGTGATAAGAGTCATCATGTGCAAATTTTGAGGTTCCATAATCTGTTACTTTTTCAACTGGAATATAATCAGGTGCCTGTAAAAAATAACTTGTATGTGTAAGTTCGTTTGTTATACAGTTATAAGTTCCATTTGAAGTATCACTAAAGGAAGTAAGATTTTTTAAGAATGTAAGTGGTGCATAGCTTCCAATTAAAATTGACATATCGTTCATATTTTCATCAGAAGACCAGTATGTTCCTTTATAATAAAGAACTTCACGCATACAAATTGGAACTTCTCTAAATAATGCAAAATAAAGCATATTTCTTTTTATGAGAATTTCTGTATTCTGAGAAAAGTCTGATTCAGGATGTGCTTTATACCAAAGATCATTATAAGAGTCTTTAGTTTTATAAGCTTTAATTCCTGGATAATCATTTACAATTGAAGTATCTACGAATGTATTATAGTTTGCCCAAGAAGGATCCGTAATTGTAGATGAATATCCAAGTTGTTCATTAAAAATTCTTGGAAGAAGAAGTAGAGATTCATTGTTTTTATCTACAAGAGCTTCAGATGAACGTTTGTTCATTTCCCAAGGAATATATTCATATCCACCAAACATTCCTGGTGCTCCCATAAGTGTGTGTCCATTATAAGAAAGAACCTGAGGGTAGTTTACAAAACCAGAAAAACTTTGGTTAAAGTTTGTATCTTCCTTAAACATTTCATCAATAAATCGTGCTTGAGCTCGGTCAAGAAAAATAAGCAAAACATTTTTATTGTTTTTAGATAAATTAAATATTGGTTTAATATCAGTGAGATTCTGGGTATCTGCATTTGCAATATAGTTTTTTGTTTCTTTTTTGATGTAATTAAAGTTAGGAATAGAAGAAACTAAAAGTCCAAAAGAAAGTATCATTATTATGTAAAATAAAGGTTTTCCCTGTTTTATTGATGAAAATGCACAGAGAATTACAAAAAGTAATACTATAAAAAGAATATTTAATATTGATTTTATTCCAAAACTTGCAAAATCAGTTACATTAAGAAATGTCAAAGTCTGAGAAATGTCGCCATAATTTCCTTGAAAAATAAAAACATTTGTAGTTGCAGTTAAAGCAATAAAAGCCATAAAAAAGGCAAAAAGAGTTTGAATGCGTTTGCCAAAAAGGAAGTAGATACAAGTTGTCCAAAAGAAAAAGATTCCAAAAGCCTGAACAAAAATATTTTTAAAGATGAAATATGGAGTAATATTGCTTCCTATTCCACAAAATTCTGTTGGTGAAGAACCGATAAGTGCAGAAGGAATTGAAACTGCGGTAAGAATCAGTAAAAGTAAGCATGCTGAAAAGAACAGAAAATTTCTTGACTTAGAATTATTTACGAAGTAAGAAAGCTTAGTATTCAAAAGTTTAGAGAAGCCTTTAACATATAAAGGAACTGCAATTATAAGTGTAAAGAATGTTGTTGCAATTATTTTGTTAGCAAGCTTTGTCTGGAAAATAAAGAGAATAAAAATTATTCCAAGAATACTGCAGCCAGCTGCACAAAGATATAAAGTTTTTACAGGATTCTTTAATTTATAGAAGACATTTTTGATAAGACTGAATACATTATTCATTGTCCAATAAAGAACAAGTCCTGCCGGACTTGAGTAAAGAAGTACAAGAAAAATTAAAGCCATTCCATAAATCTGGATTTTTTCTTTAATTGGAAATCCTTTTGTATAAATTGCACCTGCAATAATATTAATTATTGTCATAGCAATAGGAAGAATATTTATAGGAAATGAACCAATCTTAAAGATGGCATCCTGCTGTCCCATATCACGAATAAAAAGAAATGACTGACCTTGTAATGCCGGTAATTTAGAAAGACAACTGTATGCAGCCATAAAGAAAGGAATCTGTATAAGAAGACCAAAACTAGAACGAAGAGCCATCATAGGATGGTAATGATTCTGCTTATAAAAAGTAGAGAGAATCATGTACTGTTCATCACCTTTAAAAGTCTGCTTAATACGGTCAATTCCAGGTTTTAATTTGGCTTGTGTATCACGTTCTATCTGCTGCCACTTTTCTGCAACAATATAAAGAGGAAGACAGAAAAGTGTAACTGTAAGGCTAACGCCAATAACAGATATTCCAGTGTTATCAAAAAGCTTGTCAAAAAGCTTAAATGAAATTTCAATAAGTTGAACCAAAGGATACAAAATTACAGTGTATAAGATATTTGCAAAAGACATGTATTGCTCCTATTAATGAGAGAGTAAATTATAATATATAACTTTTGTTATTATTTGTCATAAATATATTGTTTTAGAATATTATACAATCCTAATGCGGATTGTGTAACTGTAAGTTTATTAATTAATTGTTCAGGTGAATCAACTTTTTCATTTAAAAGTTGATCTAAATCAGCATCAGTATTATCAGGATCTATATAATGAGCTGTATTTCCATATATTTCAGGAAGACATGTCGTATTTGAAATAATTATTGGAGACCCGCAGCTTAATGCTTCAAGAGGAGGAAGCCCAAAACCTTCAAAATAAGAAGGAAAAATAAATGCCTTACATTTAATCATTAATGCTTTTACTTCTGCATCAGAAAGATATCCAAGGAAGAAAACATTTGGAAGATTTCTTAAAACTTCAAGTTCTGTAGGAACAACATCTGGAAGCTCTTTTCCAGAAATTGCATACATATTTTGAGGATTCTTTTTTGCATGAGCTGCAATCCATTTTAGATTTTTCCTTGTAGAAAGACTGCCGAGAGTAAAATAAAATTGTTTATCTTTTAATTGTGTATTTTTTTTAAGAATTGAAAAGTCTGGTTCAATATTGTTGTAATTAGAACTAAGACCGTTATATATAACTTTTATTCTTTCAGGATTTATATGATATGTATCAATTATCGTTTTTTTTGTAAATTCAGAAACAGCAATAATTACTTTTGCTTTTTTTGCAATACGGCGATACATGAAGCAGCTTAATAATCTGATTAACTTATCGCGCTTAGATTTAAAATCATCAGGATATAATTTGCAATAAATATCATGTAAGTATTCTATTCCAGGAAAGAAATAAGGACAGTTATTTGCAAAATCTAAAGAAATACCATGTTCTTGTTTTACATATTTCTGGAAAGGAACTTGTACCCATTTAAAGAAGAATGATATTTCATAATCTAATTTTACAATTTTAATATTTGTAAGATTTGGTTCATGTTTAATATTTTTAGGAATAACAAGCTCTATTTCACCTGGTTTACATATCTTGTCTAATTCTTGAATTGTTTCTATACAAACTCGTTCAATTCCAGTTATGTTTCTTGCGTACGATTCACCATTAATAATAATTTTTCTCATAAACACCTTAAATTATAACACTTATACTTTAGATATTTGATTAAGAAGTTGTTTTGCCTGAGCAAATGTCTCTGGTAAAAACTCCTTTTTTTCTTTATATAACTTCAATTTTATAAGCCATTCTTTTATATGATATTTGAAAAGTTTTTTGCCGTGATATTCATTTTTTTTAGGCTTATTCTTCCATTCTGATTGATTCTGGAAAAAATCCCAAAGACATGTATAAGGATGTTTACAATTACTAAGCCATGGTTTAGTAGGACCTGTAAAATGAATGATGCAAGGCTTTTCTCGAGATTCTTCAATGTCTGAATAAAAAGATTCATTTACAATCAGAAATTTAAAATCACAGAAAAAATCAAGCTGCATATTATATCTTGCACTGACTGTTAAATAACTTCCATCTAAAGCATGATTTAATGCATCCTGATCATGAGCCTCACATTTTTCAGGGTAGTTTTTAATAAATTCGATTGCTTTTTCTGATATTTTATTTTTACGCCAGTTTGTAAGATTCATCAAAAGCATACCTGCATTAAAATATCCGGCTTCTTTTGAATACATAAGTCTTTCATTAATTCTAATATCATCATTGAACATATCAATCGTTGCTGCTGCATTAAGATTAGATATATCAGAATCATATAATGGAGAAAGATCATCAAGAACAAGCATATCGCAATCAAGATATAAGATTTTTCCTATATTATCAGGAAGAATAAAAGGTAATAAAATTCTATAATATGTTGCAACAGAAATATGATTTTTTCCTTCAAGTGGAAGAGGGGGGAGAGAAGATAAATCAATTTTTACAAAGTTCAGTATAATATTTGAATCTTTAGTAATTGAATTTAAGCTTTTTTTTGAATCTTCAGATAATGCTTCTGATAAAACATATATATTAATTTTATTATTCTTATTAGTTTGTTTTATTGAAGTAATAAAAACTCCAGCCTGCATTATAAAATTATTATCTATACAAATTGCTATGTTCATTATTTTATCCTTATTTTTTATAGGCGGTTAGTGAATGAGCTAAAACTCTTTCTTCTTCTGGAGGAAATTGCATATAGTCTCCATAAAAGTTTCTTAAAATTTTATCATAATTTTTGAAAGTAGTATATGATTTGCCTTCAAATATGACAGAAGTCTGAGAAAAATCATTCATTTCCATAATTCTTTCATTTATTAAATTATTGCCAATTAAACCAGAACAGAATTTTGTTTCATTATCTTCATATTTTTGAGCAAATCTATTTATACGTTCTTTTTGGTTAATTATAGAATAAATTGGAGTAAGAATAGCTCGAATAGTATTAAATTTAATCTTTCCTAATAAATCATTTCCTGAATACTTTCGTTCTATCGTATAAAAATAATACTTATTCATTTTTTGAATTTTAGAAATGAAGCGTTCTGCCTGTTTTTTTGAATCTGGAAGTTTATCTAGAGGAAAAATATCAATCCATATTGAGGTTTTGTATTTTTTCTTCATTGTTACTTCTTGAACATAAGTTGTATTATCAATGACTTTTGAGAAAGGATATTGATATCCTTTACAAAATGGAGTTTTTAATTCGATATTTTCTGAAATAAAATTATTTTTTTTTGCTAGAATTTCAATTAATTTATTATAATCACTTCTAGGCATTTCAACATCAATATCATCATCCCATGGAATAAAACCTTTATGTCTGATTGCTCCAAGTAATGTTCCGTATGCAAGATAGTATTTTAAGTTATTTTCATTACAAAAATCAGCAAAAGTATTGAGGATTTGATTTTCACAGTTTTTGATTTCATCAATAGATAATTGTTTATTTAATTCTATACACATAATTATACCTGACTAATCATTAAGAATTTAATAAGGCGTATTATTTTCTTTGTTCTATTTTTATCTGGATAAAGATAAGTATAATTTTTATTCCAGAATTTCAATTGTGATATTTTTTGCTTAAAATCTAAAATATTTGAAAAATATATTTTTGATTCTTTGATAAAATTTTTTGTTGAATTATCAATTTCTGGATTTCTGAAAAGTAATTCATTACAGAATAATACACGTTTTTCTGCAAATCCTTTATTACTTTTATCATTATAAGTTACCTGATTTGCGTGTTGACGATATTTTGTGATGATTTTATTTGTACATGTAAATTTATTAAAAGTACAAGATAATGCAGCTAACCATGAATCATGATATGGAATATCTTCCGGTAAAGGTAAATAACAATTAAGGAAATCTTTTTTTAATAACATTGAAGCCCCCTGAAAACAATTCCCAGAGAGCAGTATTTTTTTTAATATATCAGAATTTGTAGGATATTTTTCCAAAGAGAAAAGGTGGGAAGAAAAGAAATCTGAACTTAATGATTTCATGTCAGCATCTACAAGCTGATTGTTTCCTGCGATAACATAATTATTACCGATATTGGAAAAAAGTGCTTCAAGATGATTTTCGGTCCATACATCATCCTGATCGCAAAGTGCAATGTAATCTCCCTGACAAAGACCAATAACCTTTTCAAAGTTCTTTTTAAAACCAAGATTCTGTTCGTTGCAAAAAAGCTTAATGCGTGAATCATTCTGTTGAAAGCTTTTTATTATTTCGACTGTATTATCTTTTGAGCAGTCATCACAAATAACTAATTCATAATCTTTTAATGTTTGATTAGCAATAGATTCAAGCTGTTCGGAAATATATTTAGAACCATTATAGGTTGTCATTGCAATTGATAACATAATTAAATTATAGCAGTTTTGAGGTGATTAGGCTATAATTTAAAATATGAAGGGAAAAGTTTTATTCTTCTAAAATCTTTTTCAGTTCACTGATATTATAATCAAAGAGTTTATATCCTTTAATTGTTTTTGAAAATCTGAATAAAAAAGATTCCGGGAAGAAAATAAAACGTAATAATCGTTGTTTAGTAATATTTTTTAAATAATGAATATTGTATATCCATGATGGAATAATTCCTTTATTCATTAAAAACTCATAAACCAGACGTTTTTCCTGCTGTATGATAAGAGAGAACTTATTATTTGTATTTGTTGAAATACCGGAACCATATTCATACCAGATACCTTTATCTATATTTATATAATAACCTGGTTCTTTTTTTGCAATCATATAAATCAGGACAAAATCTTCAGCATATTTAATAATTTCTTTTAATTCCAATAAATATTTCTGCAATGTTTCTTTTTCAAAAACTGTAGTTGCACCACAAATAAAATCACCTTTTAATAAATAATATCTATAAATCTTTTTCTTATTATTTTTAATCCATGGTTTTATATTATTCGGGTTCTTTTTATCATAAAACAGTTCAATGGAATTATCTTCTTTTTTAATGTAGTAAAATATGTTTGAAAAATAAAAGGATGCCGGTTTGTTATTAATAAAGTTTACAAATGCTTCCAGTGTATTATTATCATAAAAGAAATCTCCCGGAGAAATTAATTTTATGTATTTTCCTTTTGCAATTTTTAAAGCTGAAAGAACATTTTTTACAGTTCCATAATTAACTGTATTTTTATTTAATGAATAATTCTTAAAATTTGATTCTTTAAAGAATAATTCAACCTTATCAAAGTAATCTTGTTCAGAACCATCATCAGATATAATTATTTCAAAATCAACATTTTTTTGATTAATGATTGACTTTAATGTATTACGCAGCTTTATCCAAATAGGATTGTATGTAAGAACAACGACTGAAATAAATGTATAATTATTCATCATTCAAACCTCAATTCCGGCATTTTACTAATTATTTTATTTTTCAGCTTATCAAATAATAATCTGAAAAAAATACTGAAAATAAGACAAAAAATAAACATAGAAAATACACTTACAAAAGTCCAGAGCAAGTCCGTTAGAAAAATGTTCATACGTTATAAAATATTTTCTCCATAATGAATTGGAAAATCCGCTTGTATGAATACAAAAAATAGCAAAACAACTTTTTGAACAAAAGTTTATAAATCTATTTTCTATTTTCAATTTATGAAAAATTAAAAATAGTAATACTGCATTGATTACAGTTAGTATTGAACAATAATTGTAAATGGAAGAAAGATGTTTTACCAGGAATGTCATAATCAAACTCGTAAGTAAATAAAAAATAATTAATATATACATAGGAGGATTTAAGCTTTTTTTTCTAAGCCACATTCCTAATGAAAGCATTGATATAAATTGTACTATAGAATATCCTCTTTCATTTCCCTGAGTACTTATAGGAGAAAGAGAATCTGAAATATTAATATTCAAATTATCTGCTATATCTAAGAAAGTAGGTACTAAAATAAATATTAAAAAAATAATTGCAATTAGTATATTCGATTTTTTGTCATCAATGTTATTCCATATTTTAGCAATAAAAGGAGAAAAAATATAAGAAACAATATAGAAAATGGCAAAATAATTCATTGGTAATAATAGATAGATTAAATGTTTAAATGAAAAAGATTCATTGAAAAATAATATCTGGATAAAATAGTTTATATACCTGTAAAAAATAACTATCAGAATAATATCAAGAATCTTACCTGTTTTAATTTTTGTATTTGTATAAAGAAAATAACCACTTATAATCATAAAACAGTTTACTGCACAAATACTTAGGCTTTCTAAAAAATGAAGATAAAAATTATTTAAGGGTAGATTTGCAGAAAATTCGAAAGCTCCACCCATTGTTCGATTATTAAAATGCAACAGAATAACCATTAACATTAGAACAAGTCGGAGAAGTTCTATGTTTGAATTTCTTGCTTTATGATTTTCTGATTCTATCATAAATCTTCCTTTTGATTAAAATAAATTCTTCTTCTTTAAGAATTATTAAAACAATTGCATAAACTATTATACCAATAATTACTCCAAATATTAGAGACAATAGAGAATTATCAACAAAATTATTAAACAAAAAAACAATTACAGCCATTATTAGAGTTGCTATGATGCCTTTCCAGCAGCATAATAATTGTTTAAATGCACCAAATCCATAAAGCCGTCCAATCAAAAATGCATTCATATAAAAGTAAATAAAAGCGGTTACACATTTTCCTATTACGACAGCTTTTAGGCTTATAGGAAATGTTATTGCCATTGTAGCAAATATTATTGGAATTTTTGATAAATCAATTTTTAGAAAAAGATCTGAACGTCCAATTGCATTTAACAGATTTAAATTTAATGAACTTAATGGAGTGAAAATATAGCTTAATGCAAGCCAAAATAATAAGTATGCAGAAGGAAGCCATTTTTCACCAAGCAAAACTAAAATAATCGGCTTTGAAAGAACTGCCAATCCCATCATAGCAGGAAATACTAGTAGTGCTGTAAGTTTAATTAATCTACTAAAAGTATGAATAAGTTCTTTGCTTTCATTTTGCAAAGCTGCCATCATTGGAAATGTTGAATTATTAAGGACTGAATTTAGTGTACCTGACGTAAGTTCCGGAAATTGTTGTGCCCTTGTATAAAAGCCTAAACTTTCCGGATTATAAATTTTTCCGATGACAAGATTATTTATATTTGTGATGGTTGTTGATAGTAGTCCTGATGCAAGTAGCTTTGAACCGAAACCGAATAGTTTCTTAAAACTATCAAAAGAAAAACCTGTGTGAGGAAGCCAATGGCCCAATAGCCAAAATAAAATTACTGAAACTAAAGCTCTTGTGAAAGCTTGAATTACCAAAGCCCAAGGACCAAAACTCTTATATGCGAATATAACTGCTATTACACCGGAAAAAAGTGTTGTAATGGAATTTATGATTGCAATGCTTTTGAAATCAACTTTAATTTGAAGTTGTGCGTTTTGTACTACTGTCAAAGAATTAAGAATAATTACCAGAAAAAAGACTCGTTGTAAAGAAAGTAATTCTGGTGTTTTATAAAAAAATGCGATGGCTGGTGAAGCAAAGAACAATATTAAATATAATATACAACTTATTAATATGTTAAATATCAATACGGTAGAATAATCATATTCAGTTCTGTCTTGTTTCTGAATTAATGCCCTAGAAAAACCGCTGTCTATAAAAACATTAGAAAATGTTAGAAAGATAGTTAGCATTCCTATTGTCCCATAATCATGTGGTGTAAGTAACCGTGCCAGGATAATATTTAGTGCAAAAGAGATGCTTTGTACTGCAATTTTTTCAAGTACATTCCAGAGAATACCAATTTTTGTTTTTTGTTTAATGTCTGTCATTTTTTTCAGTATTGTATTATATAAAAAGTATAAAAACTTATCTTAATAAATAAACTATCATAAGTTTAACTAATCAAATAAATTATTTAATACTATGTTGTTATATTTTTCTTAAAAATTTTGCAGGATTTCCTATCCATATTTCTCCTGCCGGAATATCTTTTGTCACTACACTTCCAGCCCCAATCATAGCATTTTCTCCAATTGTGATTCCGCATAAGATTGTAGCGTTTGCACCGATACTTGCACCTTTTTTTATTGTTGTTTTTGTTAATTTCCAATTCGGATTTTTGGAGCGCGGATAAACATCGTTTGTAAAACTTGCATTAGGACCAATACAAACATTATCTTCAACTGTTATTCCATCCCAAAGCTGGACACCGCTCTTTATTGTAACGTTATCGCCTATTGTGACATCATTTTCGATAAGGACATTCGCACAAATATTGCAGTTTTCACCGATATGTGCTTTTGGAAAAACAACACAGAACTGCCATACATTTGTGCTTTCAGGAATTGCAGCTTTGCAGTCGGAAAGATCGTGTATCATTTATTATCCTTCAATGATTTTAAAAAATCATCATAATTTCTTATATATTCTTTTTCATCATAATATTCACTCGCAAGAACAACTAATTTGCATCCGTAAGAAAAATCATGCATTTCTCGCCACATATTTTTCCCAATATACAACCCCACATCAGGACGATTTAAGAGAATCTGTTCTCTTTTTTCACCGTCATCAAGAATAAAGCGACAGGCTCCATCCATTGCTATTATTATTTGTTCCAATTCCTTGTGGGCATGAAAACCACGTGATTCATTTGGTAAAGTATCAAACATATAGTAAACACGTTTTATTTCAAAAGGAATATTCTTATTACCTTCTATTGAAATAAGTTTACCACGACGGTCTCCATGTACTTGCATATCTATAAGTCTATAATTCATATCTTTTCTTCTTATTATAAATATTTTAACTAAAGAATTATAATAAGTCAATTGAACACTATTTGCATAGTACACTTTCGTGATTTGATTTTATTGATACTTTTATACACTTGTTATATAATTTATTATATGAATATATTTTCAAATAAACTTGATTGTTTAAAAAGTATATTCTTGTTCAAAGATTTTAGATGGACTTTATACACTATATTGAAAAAATACACAGAAAGATGTGCTATACAAAACGAACTTCTAAAGTTCAAAAAAAAAGAATTTTACTCAAAAAAGTAAATTTGAAAGTAAAATCGGTAATGTTAATGTAAGTCTGGTTATTTCTACTTCAAAGAATTATGTTATTAAGTAAATACAGTTTTGAATGCAGAAATATGACAGAAAATTGCTGATTACAGATACTGTGCTTGTTATGCCATTTCGTATGTAATAAAATAAGCATTTCATAATGGCATATTATAGAATATTTAGAGGAAAGATATGCAAGTACCATTTTTAAGTTTAAAAGATGTAACAGAAAAATATAAAGACGAAATTCACGAGACAGCCCTTCGTGTAATAGATAGCGGTTGGTACCTTCAGGGAAAAGAAAACGAAAAATTTGAAGCCGATTATGCTAAATATATTGGCACAAAATATTGCGTAGGCTGTGCAAACGGGCTAGATGCACTTATCTGGATTTTCAGAGCTTATATTGAACTTGGAGTTATGAAAACAGGTGATGAAATAATTGTTCCTGCTAATACTTATATTGCTACAATTCTTGCCATTACAGAGAACGGACTTGTACCTGTTCTTGCAGAACCTAGTCTTGATACATTAGAAATTGATGATTCACATATTGAAGAAAAAATAACTTCTAAAACGAAGGCAATATGTATAGTCCATCTTTACGGACAATGTGCATATACGAAAAAAATTGGTGAACTATGCAAAAAGTATAACTTAAAGCTTGTGGAAGATAATGCACAGGCTCATGGTTGTATTTATTATGGTACAAAAACTGGTGCTTTAGGTGATGCAGCAGGACACAGTTTTTATCCTGGAAAAAATCTTGGGGCTCTTGGTGATGCAGGTGCGGTAACTACTAATGATGAAGCTCTGGCAGAAACTATTCGTTCATTAGCAAATTATGGTTCGGCAAAAAAATATGTATTTAAGTATACAGGGAGAAACAGTCGACTTGACGAAATTCAGGCTGCAATATTGGATGTAAAACTTAAACACCTCGATGCTGATGTAGCAATAAGAAAGGCTGTTGCGAAAAGATATATAGAAGGAATTAAAAATCCAAAAATAAGATTGCCTAAAGTTATGGACTGGAATCAACATGTTTTTCACCTGTTTCCAATTATGTGTGAACAGCGCGATGATTTGCAGAAATACCTAACTGAAAATGGAATAGGAACAAACATTCATTACCCGATTCCACCACATAAACAAGAATGTTATAAAGAATGGAATAAACTCACTCTGCCTATTACAGAGAAGATTCATAATGAAGAATTGAGTATTCCAATGGGACCGTGTTTATCACAAGCACAGATTCAATTTGTAATCGATACTATTAATTTATTTTAGAGTAAAGTATGTTTTTAAAGAGCAAAATTAAGAAAATTGTACCTAAAAAAATTATCTGTTTTTATCATGATATTGTTTTTACTATAAATCTCAATAAAAAAAGGTCTTTATACAAGAAAACAATATATGACACATATCATCATTATGACACTGTTAAAGAAAAAATAAAAAATCGTGAGGACAAGAAAATACATTTTGCTTCTTATGTAGTTTTTGATAGTACATTTTCAGCATACGGAATAATGGATATATTGCTTAAAAATCCAGAAAAGTATGCTCCAAAGATTGTCATAATACCAGATGTTTCCCGAGGCCAGGAACATTTAATAAAACAATATAATCAAACTAAATCATTTTTTATTAAAAAATATGGAAAAGAATATGTTATTGATGGCTATAATGAAATAACAAATGAATTTATTGATGTTTCAAACCAATTTGATATAGTTTATTGTGCGAATCCATACGATGCAATGGTTAATAAAGTTCATGGAGTTTCCTATTTAACTACAAAAGATATTTTACCAATTTATATTAGCTATGGTTGTATGCCTGATAAATATAGTGCTAAAATACTTATGCCAATGCTTGAAATAAGCTTGTTTTGGAAAGTATATGCTGATAATGAATATTCTTTCAAAGATTATAAAAAGTATGAACTTGCAAAAGGAAAAAATGTTTTATTATCCGGATATTCAAAGATGGATTCATTAAATGATATATCTAGTAAGGAGAAGTCTAAAATAAAGATAATACTGGCACCTCACCATACAATAAATTATCCTGCTTTACCTTTGTCAAACTTCTTAAAATATTATGATTTTATTCTGACTCTACCTGAACGATTTCCTAACATTGAATTTATTTTTAGACCACACCCGCTCTTGTTTACAAATCTTATTAATGATAATTTTTGGACTAAAGATGATGTCGAAAATTATATTACTAAAATTCAAAACAAAGGAATGCTTTATTCAACAGGTGGGGACTATTTAGAAATTTTTTATGATTCTGATGCAATTATTCATGACTGTTCCTCTTTTATAGTTGAATATTTATATACAGGTAAACCTTCTTGTTTTGTTGCAAAAAAGAATTATAAAGAAATGTTTGGAAAACTTGGCAAAGCTTGCTTAAAAAATTATTATATTGCATTTAATGAAAATGAAATCATCAGTTTTATTAATGATGTTATAATCAATAAAAAAGATAAATTAAAAACAAAGCGTGAAATATTTACGAAAGAAAAACTTGCCTTGAATTATCCTAATGTTAGTGACATTATAGTTAATAGCATTTCTGATATTAAGTAGAGATGAATTATGATTAATTTTACAGTTGGTCCAGTGCAGATGGACAAAGAAACAAGAAAAATTGGAAAACAACAAATTCCATATTTTAGAACTCCTGAATATTCTTCAATAATGAAAGAAAATGAGAAATATTTATGTAAATATTTCGATGCACCGGAAGATTCACGTGTTATTTTTCTAACCGGATCGGGAACTGCAGGAATGGAAGCTTGCATATTAAATTTATTTACAGATCAAGATAAAGTTTTAGTTGTTAATGGAGGTAGTTTTGGTCATAGGCTCGTTGAACTTTGTCAAATTTTAGAAATCCCATATGAAGAAATAAAACTGAACTACGGTGAGCCCCTAACTCAAAATATTTTAGATTCTTATGACGGAAAACAATTTACTGGTTTTTTAGTTCAGCTTTGTGAAACTTCTACAGGAATAAAATACGATATGGATATAATAGGAAGATTCTGCAAACGAAATAATTGTCTTTTATTTGTTGATGCAATTAGCGGATTTCTTGCGGATGATTTTTCAATGATTGCTAATAATGTGGACGTTGCCATTACTGGAAGTCAAAAGGCTCTTGCGTTACCGCCGTCTCTTTCCTTTATTGTAATGAATAAAAGATCTCAGAACAGGGTAAATGAAAATAAAGTTCATTCAATGTATTTTAATCTTTCAGATTATTTAAAAAATGGAGAAAGAGGACAAACTCCATTTACACCGGCTGTCGGAACACTAATTCAATTAAATGAGAAATTACATAGAATTGAATATAATGGTGGTGTAAAAGCTGAAAATTTAAAATATGCAAGTCGGGCTAAATATTTTAGAACTAAAATTAATGAATTAAATCTTCCATTTTCACAATTTACAACAGATTCTAACAGTTCTAATTGTGTAACTGCTTTAATTCATAAAAATCCTACGTTCAATGTTTATAATATTTTTGAAATACTAAAAAATGAATATGGCATATGGATTTGTCCAAACGGTGGAGCCCTTAAAGAAAAAGTTTTTAGGGTCGGACATATTGGCAATATAACTCAAAAAGAAATTAATACTTTATTAAAAGCATTTATTGATTTACAAAAGAGGGGGGTAATATGATAGCTGGAAAAACTGTTGTTTATACAAGTGGGACTTTTGATATGCTTCATGCAAATCATATCAAAATGATAGAGTATGCACGAGCTCTTGGAGATATTCTTATTATTGGTGTTAATACAGATGAATTAGTTGAAAGTTATAAATCTACTCCTATCATTCCTTTTGATGAAAGAATTGCCATTGTGAAGGCCCTTAAGTATCCTGATATTGTAATACCTCAGCATTCTCTGAATCATCTGGATAAAGTTGATAAACTTCATTTTGATATATTTGTAGAAGGAGATGATTGGGCAGGCAAATATGATTATTTAAAAGAAAAAGGAGTCGATGTCGTTTATTTTCCATATGGAACTGGCGTCAGTTCTACTAATCTAAAACAAAGAATTTATGATAATTATGAAAAAATGAAAGCTAAAGCTGATAATCATTTTCCAAATGATGTAGATGTAAGAGGAGATGTCAATTGAAAATCTTTTTGCATCTAATTAAGAGATCTTTTAATTATATCTATAAAATATTATTCAGGTCTAAAATTGAAATTGATGAACTGACGAAAGAAAATGAATTATTAAAATATCAGTTAGAATATATGAAATTTCATTTTGATATTGAAAATATGAAACCTGCAACTGGCTGGTTAAGACAGTATCAACTAAAAGAAGCAGAATATACCAAATATTTTTTTGACTTGTTTAATAAACTGAACATTCACCCTTTTTTAGATGGAGGATCTTTATTAGGTGCTGTCAGACATCATGGCTTTATTCCATTTGATGATGATATAGATATTGGTGTTCTTCGAGAAGATTATGATAAAATTGAAAAATATTGTAAAGAAAAATTTTATTGGCTCGATACTTGTAATCTAGATTGTGGAATATTAGAAAAAACTGATCTGACAATAAAATCACATCCTGATGAGTTTATTGCTTTTAAAACTCCTTTTTGTATTCATATTTATAAGGGAAGCTCTTTGGCAGATGCTTGTAATATTGAGTTTTTTGTATATGATTTTGTAAATGAAAATATAAATGAGGAACAATTTTTAAAATATCGAAATTATATAAAAAGTAATATAGACTTATCGAAACCTTGGAAAAAAATATTTGATTTTTATGATAAGGAAATGTCTTCAAATATATTTTTTTCAAATAAGCCAACAAACAGAGTTACTCCTGGAATCGGTAACTATGTTTTTACTCAGTATAATTTTTATGGTTTTAGAAATACAGAGGATTTATTGCCTCTTTGTAATTTAGATTTTGAAAATTTAAAATTACCTTGCCCAAAAAATGCCAGAAATTTTGTCAGTAAGCATTATTCATCTTTAGGATACCCGAATGACATAGGTATTTCTCATGATTTGGAAACATTAAACCAATATTTACATACTATTGGTGAAGAAATCGATTATAAGGAATTCTGAAATGAATAGAGTGATTACTTATGGAACATTTGATTTATTACATTACGGGCATATTAATTTATTAAGACGCGCAAAAGCATTGGGAGATTATCTTATTGTCGCTCTGTCTACGGATGAATTTAATGCAAAAGAAAAAAATAAATATTGTTATTTTTCTTATGAACAAAGAAAACAACTTCTCGAATCTATTAGATATGTAGATTTGGTTATTCCAGAAGAAAATTGGGAGCAAAAAAGAAATGATATTAAAGAATATCATATTGATACTTTTGTTATGGGAAATGATTGGGAAGGCAAATTCGATTTTTTAAATGATTTATGTGAAGTTGTTTATTTAGAACGAACACCAGAAATTTCAACAACAAAAATTAAAACTGATTTGTATAAAGACTAGAAGTTGTATTTTGCTTTTATACAAAAACTTAAATTCCAAGATTCGGTATCAAGTGTTGCATTTTTTGATAATATATATATAGGTTTTAAATTAGCTTCAAGAATAAAGTTTTCAGATATGAAATAACTAGATTCTAATCCGAATATAATAAATGTTTGTAATTCAGAAGCATATGTTGTTTCTTTGTGAGTATTAATAAACCATGCAAAATCTAAATCTGGATTTACTCGATTAATAAATATATTTGTTTTACCTTTAGGATAATATAATGTAAATCCAATATACTGACTATTTCCACCAGTTCCCATAACAGCTCCTAGCCATTGTCCCTTGTTTGTATATCCTTGTAAAACTTTGTGATGCCCATAAAAAGTTGATGACCATTTATAGGTTCTACCATAATCTTGAGAGCATACAATATCTGTTATTTCAAATAATAAGTTCGCCGATATCTTATCTGAAAAAATTAGATTTTTAATTCCACCTATTGTCCAAGCTTGCGTATGAAAAGGATATCGAAGAAAATTACCTTTAGCTGCTTGGAAATCATTTCTTGCCCATTCAAAATAAAATTCTAATCCGACTTTTATTATTTTATAATCAAAAACAATCGATGCTCTACCATCACTTTCATCAATACCTGCATCGGATTCCATATATGGGACAAAAATATCAAAAAGAGTATAACCATTTATATTAGTCCATTTGCTTAACATGGTACGATTAAAACCAATAGTTAATTCTTGTATAAAAGGAAACTGATAATAAAGAGCAATTCCAGAAATCAAATTATCATCATTCGAATCATCATTATCAAACCAATCACTTTCAGAAAGTTTTCCCCACCAGCCGCGCGCTTCAATATCTCCTAAATCCCAGCCAAAATATGGCATTGTGAGTTTTGTTTTTCTAAAACCAATATCAAACTTAGGGTAACTTGGTGCATTATTTGAATGAATAATTGGATTAAGTTTTGCTGGTCCAAGCCATATAGATTGTGTTCCAAATCCTACCGTAAAGGTATTCCATGTCCAGCGAACTTCTGTATCACCTAAATCAAATGTCCAGAAAGATTCATCGCCAAAACGTTGAGGAGCATCTATTGAGCGTACGCCATAATACCCGTATTTTTCTGCTTTGTCTGTATAATTGGTTCCGCTATAGTTTGGTTTGATATATTCAAACTCCCGATTCTCCATCCAGCAAACCTGCGGCTTAAACGTCAATTCAAATCCATACCCCTCAAGCCGAAGACCTACCGTAAGCGAAGTATTATATCCGCGCCCCTGCCACAACGCACCGTCATTCTGCCCATATGGTGCAGCTGTGTTGTAACTATTAAACCATTCAGGTCCATAGATGCGGGCTGTTATTCCCTGCTTGATTCCGCGAGCAAACCAGTTATCAGCAGGATTAGGAGCTTTCCATAAAGTATATGTTGTGCCTAAATTATTGTTTTTCCAGATGTGAGCGTCACTTTCTTTGCCTGGTACACGAACTTTTGTAAAAGTGCCATCTTCATTTTCTTCAAAAGTTTCTATTTCCTTAAATTTCCAGACGTTATCGCTTAATGTGCGGTAACCAAGAGTAGGGCGTTCTGTAACACCTGTGAGGCTGAGAAAATCGTAATATTCTTCTTCTATACTTTTGAGACTTTCTTGTGAGTATAGAGATGGCAATATCGTTATTAATATAGATAATATTAAAATTTGATTTCTTATTTTCATAAAACATTTTTTTCCTAATTTTTGTAATTATTTATTATCAAAAAAAATCCAGGAATCTATATTTCGTTTCTTTGAGTTAAATGTGATACCAATTGATTTAATTTGTTTTTTTGAAGAAAGATATTTTTCAAAATAATTTTTATCTTTTATCTGTGTAATTGCATTTTCAACAGGTTGATCAACTTTGAATTCGAAAATATAAATTATTTCTGAAGTTTCTACAACACAATCGATTCTGCCTTTATTTGTATAGCTTTCAGCGCTTGTAAATTGGCCGAGCAATGTAAAAATCAAGTAAATTGTAATCTGGAAATCATGTTCAGAGGTTCGTTTATCCGTTGCATATGGAACCGATGCAATTATAGATTTAAGACGTGTCATAAATGAATCTATATTGCCTTCTTTTATATCTTTATAAAATTCACGAATCCATAAGTCAGATGTGCTTTGTGGCTTATTTAAGAATGATGGTAAAAGGACTGCAAGAAAACTATATTCAACTTCTTCATTAGGATATCTTAAAACGAATGTATTAAATTCTTTATTCCATTCTTTAATTGTAATATAGCCAGTCTGATATAATAATTGAATTACATCAAAATCAGCATCACTTTTATTCATTAGAGTAGGGATGCTATATTCGACACCTTCTGTAAAATTGTAAAAATCAAAATTAGTTTCCTCTAGCTGTTTTATGAGGAAAGTTGGAGTACCTGTTTCGAACCAATATGTACCAAAGAATTTATCGCTGAATGTCTTTAAGAGACTATAGGGATTATAAACATCTACAAGATTATTTGAAAAATGATATCCATCATATTTTGCTTTAAGTTGAGATAAACATTCTTTGTCAGAAATGGAGTTTTCTTTTGCTAGTTCTGATATTTGAGATTTAAAATTGGATTCAAGTTCTTTTTGTGTTATACCACAGATTGTTTCAGCAGAGGCACTGAGTGATATGTCATTAAGCTGATTCAAATCGCTGAAAATGCTTACTTTAGAGAATTTTGTAACACCTGTTATGAATACGAATTTTAAGTAATTATCGCAAGATTTTAAAACTCCAAAGAATCCTCTAATCAAACTGCGATATTCTTCTGTTACAGTTTTATTGTCTAAGCTTTCTAACAAAGGTTTATCATATTCGTCTACAAGAACTACAACATTGTTTCCATACTTTTCAGATGCAGATTTTAATAAGTCACTAAAGATTAATTCTGGTGATGTTTGTGTAGATGTAATCTTATATTCTTCTTTTATGTTATCCAGAATGTTAAGTAATTTATTTTCAAGATCTGCTCTGGTTCTATATTCTTTACCACCTAAATCAAAATGAAATACTGGATATTTTTTCCATTTCTTTTCAAGCTTTTCAACTTTTAAGCCATTAAATAATTCTTTTTTTCCTGAAAAAAAAGCATGTAAAGTGGAAATTAAAAGACTTTTTCCAAATCGGCGTGGTCTGGAAAGAAAATATACTTTTCCAGAACTAATAAGATTATAAATTTCTTCAGTCTTATCAACATAAAGATAATTATTATTGCGGATATCCTCAAAACTTTGAATGCCGATTGGTAATGCTTGCGTTTTTACCATATTATTAATTTTATCATATATAACTTTTGTTGTCTATTTTGCCATATTTTCGTAAATTTAAATCAATCAAGTCGGGCTATTGTTAGAATCTCTTTAGCGTTCTTATCCGTCGCATTTAATGATTCATCAAATTTTCCTGCTCTTACAAAGCGAGATTCAAGAATTGAAAATCCATTGTTTTGAAGTAAAGTTGAAATTTCGTTTTTTGTGTATCGTTTGTCTCGAATGATATATTCTGAATCTAAAAATCCATCACCTTTAAACATTTCTTTTCTGTAAACAAGACCTGTACTTGTATCAATTATGAAATTATCTGGATTAAATATATTTCCAGTTTGTTGCATTGTTTGAGAGGCTTTTAATTTAAATAGTTCTTTTGGATTCTTATAGATATCAAACTTATATTTACAAATGCTTTCTGTTAATTCCATGTTCATTACAGAACATATAAATAGACCGCCTTTTTTTAGATTTCTTTTTGCAGCTTTTATTATTTTATGGTTTTCTGATGGTGTAGGAAATGAGCCAATGACATCATATAAACAAAGAATAACATCTGCTTTTTTAGTTAGTTTTAAATTTCTAACATCTTGTGTAAAAACTCTATTTTCTAATTCTGGATGGGAGTTTAATGCTTGACGAATTAAATTTTGTGAAAAATCAAAACCATAAACATTTTTATAACCGTTAGCATATAATTCTGCTATATGTCTTGCTGTCCCACATCCTATATCAACAATTTCAATTTCTTTATTTTCAGGAATATAATGTCTTAAAAATTTAATTTCAGTAGCAGTATGTTTTGCCCAAGGCTGATTTTGCATATCCATTCTTGAGTAAGCATCAACTAAACGCTGCTCTGAATATTCAATAAAATTATTAAAATCTTTTTTTGAAATAGGTTTTAGAACTTGATCTCTAAAAGTAAAAGCAAGCCATTCAAAGCCTTCTTGTAAATCTCCAAAAATCCAGTCATTTCCATAACTTGAAATAAAATTAGGAATATCATCATGACTAACATAATAGCTTGAATTTACAACAGAGTTAGTTTCGTTAATTGTAATATCATCTCTTGTTATAAAATTAATTTTATCAGAAAGTTGTTTTATAAGATCGATATTTTGTTCCATTTGTTTTAATGAAACTTTTCTAAGAGTTGCAGATTCTAATGTTTTGATTGTAAGCGGATTAGTTGTTGCTAATCCCCATGAATAATCATTAGAAAATCCCCATATTGAAAATAAAAGTTTTTTTGCTATTTGCTGCCTGCGAAAATCTTTTTTTACTACAAGTTGTATAACCCAAGTAGCATTACCTTTAGAAGTTTTTTCAATGATATAAAAGGCATGTCCTACAAGGGTTTTATCATAATAAGCTAAAGCAACATACGTATAATCATTTGATGTGAAATTTCTTTTATAATAACTAGGTTTTAATGTTATTTGTTTTTCTTGTTTAGATAAATCTGGATGATATTTACTGTATTTGCCATAATTGTTAGAAAATAATTCAGATACGGCTTTAACTTCATCATCAGTTAATTGTGAAGCTGCTTTCGTGAAATAGTGAAAATTTTCTTTTTGAATTCTACCAGAGTTAATCATTACAATATTTTAATATAAATAATACAATATTTCAATTTAACAAAAAATATCGATTTTGTTTCCTACAACGTATACTTCACTCCAGCCCTGAACACAAAGTTATGTTCATAAGTATACACATTATAAATACCATCTTCTGCAGAATATCCTGGATTATACTTTGGATTAATAATCAGATTATAAATAAATCCTGTGGAAATCTTAAATGAATCAAAAATAATTGTTTCTGTTTCAAAGCCTGTGTAGAAGTTTGCCTTAAATGCTTCGAACCAGCGGTTGCGGACGCTTGAAGCAGTTCCATCAACAGTCTTTGCCCAGATAAAGTTATTATCCGGATTGTTGCGAGCTATAAAGATTTTTTCAAATCCGTGTGGGCTGTAAATAGTATAAGCAAGATACTGACTGTTTCCACCATATCCGATTCCTGAACCTAACCACTGTCCTCTGTTTGTATATCCTTGTTTCAACTGTCCATGGAATGCAAAATTATAACCAGAACCAGGCCACATCTGATAGTCCATACTTGTTTCTGTATTATTCCATTCAAACTCCAAAAGGCCTTTAATCTTTTTGTCTTTTGACATATTAAAGCCTTTTTTGAAGCCGACTGTATAAGTAATTGTATGGAAAGGATATCTTACATATTCATAAAACTTCAAACCGTTTGGTAAAAAGTCATCTATGCCGATTTCTGTGTAAATCTGGAATTGAACTTTTTCAAAAAGCCAGTCTGCGTTTATCGAAAGCTTCTGATCTTCACCTCTGGAATCTTTTGTAGTAAGGGTATTACCTCTAAACAACGGATTCAGATATTGGAGCCTGTTTGGATTTTCCCAGCTACAAATACAGATTTTGTTGATTCCAAGGGTAAAACCTTTCATAAAAGAAGGACTGTACGAAGCGGTAAAGCCAGTTATCTGGCGGAAGTTATTATTTTCAATATTATCAAAGTAATCTGATTCTTCGAGCCTGCCAAGCCAGACTCGTCCTTCAATATAGCCAAGATTCCAATTTAGTTTTGGAATGATTACAGCAGTCTTTCTTAAGCCTACGTCAAACTTAGGATAAGATGCCGCATTGTTTGAATGAAGTACCGGATTTTGTGTGGCAGGTCCAAGCCAGATTGATTGAGTTCCAAAGCCTGCTGTAAAAGTATGCCAGCTCCATCTGATTTCACTGTCACCCCAGTCGTAATTCCAGAAAGAGGTGTCTCCAAAACGCTGAGGAGCATCGCAGCTTCCCCAAACGTAGCCGTATTTGCCAGCTTTATCTTTTAATTGAGAGGCTTTATAGCCGCTTATAAGATAATCATATTCCTTATTCTGACTAAAGCTAAGTTGAGGGCGGAAGGTCAATTCAAAGCCAAATCCTTCTGCTCTGATTCCGGTTGTCATGGCCGTATTAAAACCGCGTCCCTGCCATAATCCGCCATCATTCTGACCGAATGGAGCTGCTGTATTATAGCTAGAATAATTTAGCGGAGAATAAATTCTGAGGGTGATTTTTTTATCGAGTCCATTTAAGAACCAGTTTGCACCAATCGAATCAAAATCAAAGAGTTCAATATCTGTGTTCAGTTTTGCGTCTTCCCATGGATGATTTTCATCTGATTTTGAAAGATATACTGCATCTGAAAGAGTTTTATAGGTTAGGGTAGGCTTTTCTACAATTCCATACAAAGTTAGAAAATCCAAATACTTATCTTCTGTACTGTTTAGAATTTCCTGAGAAAAAAGAAAACTTGTAATTAATAAAATCTGAACAAATAATAAGAACTTTTTCATTATATCAATCTGGTATTATAGCGGATTGAATCTCTCGTTCTTCATAAACTTTTCAAGACTTGACTGCCATTCAGGAATTTTAAGTTTAAGAGCTTTTGAGATTTTTTCTTTACTGAGAACAGAATAAGCCGGGCGCTGAACATTTGCTCCGTATTCTTCTGTTGTACATGGATTTACCACACAATCCTGCGTTACACGGCCATATTTACGACCTAAGCGATAGATTTCAGAAGCGAACTCGTGCCAGTTTGTCTGTCCTTCATCAGTAAAATGATAGATTCCATATGCCGGTGCGCTGTTTTTTCCAAAGAATGATTTAGCATTGTCGCTTTTGTCGATAATTTTAAGAATAGCGGCAGCTAAATCTGGAGCGTAAGTTGGTGTTCCTTTCTGGTCATTTACTACACGAATCTGGTCGTGGCTGTTCATAAGCTTTGTCATTGTGTATACAAAATTGCGGCCATCAAAACCATAGAGCCATGCAGTACGGAGAATATAATAAGTATTCATCTCCTTCATAATTGCATCTTCACCGGCAGCCTTTGTTTTTCCGTAAACTCCGAGTGGGGCTTTAGGCATATCTTCTGTATATGGTTCTGTTCCGTTTCCACCAAATACATAATCTGTTGAAATATGAATAAGCTTTGCGCCGTTAGCACGAGCTACGCGGGCAATATTAAGTGGGCCTGTTGCATTAAGTTTTTCTGCAAGTTCAGGTTCTTCTTCAGCCTTGTCTACATTGGTATAGGCTGAACAGTTGATAATCCACTGAATCTTTCTATCAGCGCGTCGCAAATCAGAAGGAAAATATGCAGCAGTTTCAATTTTATTTGTAAAATCAAGAAGGGCCTGTGGGTCTGTAATATCAACCTCGCGGTCTGTTCCTACCCATGGTAATTTCTTTTCATCGAGCTGCTTTGCCACCTCACTACCAAGCATTCCCTTGCAACCGATTAACCAGATCATAATATCCTCCCAAACCAGTGTCATGCTGAACTTGTTTCAGCATCTCTGCAAATGAGATTCCGAAACAAGTTCGGAATGACAGTTCATTAAAACTTCTTAAATATAAACGAACAGAAAGTGTTAATTCTGTTTATAAATGATGTCTGAATTCGCTCTGTAAAGAACGGAACACGTGGAGCATTTACACCACCAATTCCATAAAGCACCCAGTTGTCTCCATCGCGGAACAAAAGAATGCAGATTTTCATCTTTTTAGGCCAGATACAGTCAAATTTGTCGAGATATCTCAATTTATTTGTGTTCACAGCACTATAAAGAATGGCTTCAGAAGATTTTGTAATCTCAATATCTTCTTTTACAACATCAAATGGCTCCATCAAAAGGTCAGCCCTGATGGTTTTAGAGTTGCCATTTTCAATAACTTCTTTTATTTCAGCTGAATCATAAAGATTATACCAGGCTTCTGCGCGAACTGAATAATATGGAATACCAGCATATTCAGGAACATTGTTCAAAATTACTTCTAGTCGCTGTGGTAAATCTTCATTTCCCTTGTAAGGTTTATATTGAATTACTTCTGCAAGATATTTTGGATTAAGATGATTGATTTCTTCCAGAAGCTTATCTCCAAGTGGATTAACACCCTTTTTAAGGCAGATATTCTTTTCGTAATTGATATTTTTTATGATGATTTCGCCTGTTGAAATTGTTGCACGTTCATCTTCCGTTAATTTACTGTTAAAAGGATCTGCAAAAATTGAGGCAATTAAAACTGTTGAAATAAAGAAAAGTTGAGTAATCTTTTTCATAAGTATCCTCCTATTATATTCTAAAACACATAACTATTCAATTAATTACACTTAAATCTAAAACGTCATTGCGAGCGCAGATCAATCGTCATTGCGAGCGTAGCGAAGCAATCCATTTTGCAAGTATTCAAAACATGTGCTATAATTATCTATTATGATTTCACAGAAAGTTAAAACAATAGTAGAAAGTCCTTCGAACGGAGTAATCCGTAAGATGTTTGAAGAAGGTGCCATTCTTAAACAGAAGTATGGTGCAGATAAAGTTTATGATTTTAGTATTGGAAATCCAGACCTTGACCCACCACAAAAAGTAGTTGATGCAGTACGCGAGGTTGCTGCAGATACTACTCATCTCCGCCATGGTTATATGCCAAATGCAGGCTATCTCGAAACTCGTGCCGCAATGGCTCAAAAAACAAGCCGTGAGCAGGGCGTGCCTGTTACAGCCGATTGTGTTGTTATGGAAGTAGGTGCGGGTGGTGCACTTAATGTTGTGCTTAAGTCTCTTCTCAATGCCGGTGAAGAAATTATAATTCCTTGTCCATATTTTGCTGAATATAATAATTATGTTCATAATCACGACGGGGAAGTTGTTCCTGTAAAAACTAAAGAAGATTTTTCTCTTGATGTTGATGCAATCAAAGCAGCATTGGGCCCAAAAACTGCCGCTGTTCTCATAAATTCTCCGAATAATCCAACAGGTCGTATTTATGATGATTCTGACATTATAGCACTTACAGATGTCCTAAAAGAGTTTGGCGCAAAAACTGGCCGCTATCCATATCTGATTTGTGATGAACCTTACCGTGACATTACTTATGGCAAGAAAGTTGCAACAGTTTTTGACAAATATGAATATGCTGTAATTGCAACTTCTTTTGCTAAAAACCTTAGTGTTCCGGGCGAGCGAGTTGGTTATGTTTGTATAAATCCAAAATGTCCTGAAAAAGCTGATTTTATGGCAGCTGCAATTTTCTGTACCCGCGTTCTTGGATTTGTAAACTGTCCGGCCTTTTTCCAGAAGGTTATTGCAAAAAGCTGGGATGCAGAATGCGATTTTTCTACTTACGAAAAGCGCATGAAAGAAATCTGCGAAGTTATGGACTATGCAGGTCTTAAATATGCAAAACCGGAAGGTGCTTTCTATCTCTGGGTTAAATGTCCGGATAAATGGAATGATGATGATATGGCATTTACAAATCATCTGAAGAAATTCAACATTCTCTGTGCACCAGGAAGCGGCTTTGCAGGTAAAGGCTGGTTTAGAATTGCCTACTGCTGTTCAGAGCAGTCTATAATTAACAGTAAAGAGGCTTTTTATAAAGCTGTACATGAAGACTAACGACAATACGTCATCCGAAATAAAAACTGTCATCCCGAACTTGTTTCGGGATCTAATTTATAGATGCTGAAACAAGTTCAGCATGACACAAATACAGGAGTTTATATGAAAATCTTAATGGTAACATCAGAAACAGTTCCTTTCGCAAAAACTGGCGGACTTGCCGATGCTGTTTCTGCTCTTGCAATAAATCTCAGAAAACAGGGACACGATGTTCGAATCGTAATGCCTCGCTATTATAAAATAGACCGAAGCAAACTTAAGGCAATTGAAGCTCCGCTGGCTGTAGCTGCCGGAACAATAGAAACCTGGGTAAAGGTATATGAGGCACCGCTTCCTGGAACCGACGTACCTGTTTATTTTATTGACCACGAACAGTGCTTTGGCCGTGATGGAATTTATGGAACCAAAGCTGAACCAGATTTTCACGATAATCCATACCGTTCTGCAGTTTTGTGTCACGGTGCTTTCCAACTTTGCCGCCTTTTAGGCTGGTATCCGGATATCATGCATGCACATGACTGGTTCTGCTGTATTGTCCCAGTTCTTTTGAAGCATGTTTGCCGTAACGGATATTTTGCTCACACAGCAAGTGTTCTTACAATTCATAATCTTGGATATCAGGGCTGGTACGGAAAAGATTCATATCCTGCATTGGGATTAGACTGGAATCTTTATCATGGTGCGGGCTTTGAACGTAACGGAAGTATCAATCTTTTACAGGCAGGAATTTCCTGTGCTGACATGATTACAACAGTTTCTCCAACTTATGCAGGAGAAATGCAGAGTGCAGAAGGTGGCTTTGGTCTTGATGGGCTCTTAAGAGTTCGTTCAGATGTAGTTCGAGGCGTTCTCAACGGCTGTGACCTCGAAACCTGGAATCCGGAAACAGATAAACTTCTTCCTGCAAACTTCAGCTATAAAGATCTTGCAAATAAAGCAAAGTGTAAGGCCGAACTTCAGAAGAGAATGGGACTTCCTGTAAAAAAAGATGTTCCTTTAATTGGTATTGTAACCCGTCTCGCAGATCAGAAGGGTATTGCAGAAGTATTTGCTCCAAGCTACGGTAGCATTTACAGCATCTGTGCAAATATGGATGTTCAGTTCGCAATTCTTGGAAGCGGCGAAAAATGGTGTGAAGATGAAATTAATGCACTTCAATCAAAGCTGCCTAACCTTCGTGCATATATTGGTTATGATGAATCGCTGTCACATCTTATTGAAGCAGGTTCAGACTTCTTCCTTATGCCATCTCGTTACGAGCCATGTGGATTAAACCAGATGTACTCAATGCTTTACGGAACTCTGCCAATCGTTCGTCGTACAGGCGGTCTTGCAGATACAGTTGAACAGTATAATGAATTCAGCGGAGACGGAACCGGCTTCCTCTTTGATGCATTAACTCCTGGTGCAGTTTACGATACTGTAGGCTGGGCTGTATGGGCTTATTACAATAAAAAAGACCACATCAAAAAAATGCAGGTTCGCGGTATGCAGAAAAACTTCAGCTGGGATACAAGCGCGCAAAATTACGTAGGAATCTACTCCGACGCCCTGATGCGTGGCTGCGGAATAAATACGGCAGACTGGAAATAACTGTCATGCTGAACTTGTTTCAGCATCTATATATTAGATCCCGAACCTTCGCAGCATAGCTGCTCGGAGACTCGCTAAAAACAGTCCACTGGACTGTTTTTGCCCTGCTTGCGCAGTGCCGCTCCCTAAGTTCGGGATGACAGCAATTTTAAAATTCGTACCACTGGTCATCTTTAGTAAGATACCAGTCGGCAAGCAGTTTACTGTCTGCGGTTCCACACCACGAAATGCTACCATTTGAATTCAAAATAACTGCGCGGCGGCTATTTGTACAAATTGTCTTAGGAATAGAAGCCGAGCGGTTATATGAAAATCTCTTCTTAGTAGAAAGATTATAACAGTACACTTTGTTGCGACCAATATTTGTAAACAAATTGTTTCCGCTCAAATAAGTAAATGCCTCAGCATCTTCTTCTGCGAACTTCAAAATATTTGTCATCTGCTTTGTATAAACATTGAATGAGAATACGTAAGTGTTTCGACCTGTATCATCAGAAATAATGTTCAAACCGTAAATTGTTTTTCCGTCTGTACTCAAAGCATAAGTTACATTACCCTTAATATTCAAAGGAACCGTTTCCATAGTCTGTGGATTTACAGTCAAAAGCGGAGTCTGTGGATTTGTAGCAGCCGACTTTGCAATGTAAATCAACTTATTGTTCATATAAACTGCATCCTGAATACCGGTTCCAGAATAAACTTCACGGAAGGTTCCTTCCTGAATATCATAAAGATTGACAACCGAATTGCTTTCAATTTCAATCAGATAATCATTATCTTCTACAGTACAAAGACGTACTTTCTGAACATTATTCTTAGGTGTAAACAGAACCTTAGGAGTCTTTTTATCAAGGTCCAGGAGTTTTACCGGAGACTTATCAGCCTGGCTCCACAAAATTACAGAATTATCTTTATATGAAATGATTTCAGATTCGCCGTCTGTTGAAGAAAGCTTGGAAATTATACCAGTATCATAAGAAGAGCTGTAAATCGAATTTGAAGTCAAGAAGTAAAAATCAGTTTCTGCAGGTGCCATTCCATAGATTTTTGAATAAGTATCTTCTGTAAGCTCTGTCATGCTGCTGCTTGTAATAGTTGCTTCAGCTTCTGTCTGAAATACGGATCCGTTTCTTCCACCAAAATAAATATTTGTAGCATCTTTTATTGCAGTAGTAATAACAGCAGAACCACGAGGCCCCTTAAGAGTTTTTACAAGTCTAGGATTAGAAACAAGATTTTCTTCTTTGCTTTCTATCATTTTAACTTCGTAATTACTGCGTCCATCATTTTCAAGGTAAAAGAGATTATAATCAGCATCTGTAGAAATGATGATTGGGTTATTTGCAGGAATAGATGCAATTGTTTTTCCGGAGAAAGTAATATAAATAGTGTTATCTCTTACTCCTGCAAAATAGCGGTTTTCGTTATACATAACAGTCTGACTCAAACCTTTTACAATCTGCATCTTCTGTTTTAGTTTACCAGTTGCAAGATTATAGAATGAAAGTGTTCCAGATGGAGAATAGAATACACAGGTCTTTTCTGTTTTACTTGTATGAATGTAGCTTACAATTCCGGTATTTTCTTTGATTTTATCAACCATCTGCCAGCCTTGTGTTCTTATAAATACAGCGCCATCAACGGTTGCAGTTCCCGCAATTAAATATGTACCGTTAGCAGAGTAGGTTAGCGAAGTAATTGAATCAGAAAACTTCTTAAGATATTTTCGCGAAAGAGTTTTCCAGTCCCAGACTGTAATTCGATTAATTGAACCACCGTCTGTTTCGTAAAGTGCGATTTCATTTCCATTTGGAGAAACCGCAATCAATTTAATTGCAACATCAGAAAACTGATAATGTTCTCCCTGTCCGTCAAAGGTCCATTTTATAACAAAGCCGTCATCAGAAGCACTGTAATAAGTACCGTCTGTTCCCCGGGTAGAAACAGGAGCAATTTGTGTTACCTGCCCCTGATGCGATTGTGTAGAAATATGTGATTGTGCTTCAAGAGAAAAAATAAAAAGTGCACTAAAAATCAAAGTAAAAAGTTTCTTCATTTATTTACCTCTGTTTATAAAAAATGATATATCGCCCTTCAGCCCTATGATAAATATAAAAATTATAAATGCCAAGCCAATAAACTGAACATAGTATTGCAGTCTTGGATTAATTTTTCTTCGGATGATGATTTCAATAAATGCTACCAAAATCAATCCTCCGTCAAGAATTGGTATTGGAAGCAGGTTCATAATAAACAGTGAAATACTGATTATACTCATCAAACTGAATAAACTTACAAAGCCAATTCTGATTCCTGCTGAAAAGCCTTCTTTTACTGTAGAGCCAAGCATATCTGTAACTCTAACCGGGCCAGAAACTGCTTTATCCATATCTACGCTTTTAAAAAGAATTCCAATACTTTTTACTGTAAGCGCCGTATTGTTTACTGCATCAATAAATCCATGTCCTATCGAACCAAAAAATCCGTAATGTGGAGATTCCTTTTCGAGTACATTAGAAGTATCTGCAGCAACTCCAATTTTTCCTGTTCCAGTTGATTTATCCATTTCTGTATGAATAACAAATTCCAGTTCTTCGCCGTTACGCAAGACTTTTACTTTTACATCTTCATCAGGTCTAGAAGAAATCTGTTCAATTAGTTCAGAAAAGTCTTCAATCTTTTTATTGTTGATTGCAATAATTTCATCACCGGAAATAATACCGGCATCTCTGGCTGCACTCGAAGTAACATTATCGTTTATAAGGATTTTATTTGAATATGTATAATAAGTATATCCAATGCCATTAATAAAACTGCAGGCAATTACGGCAAAAATGAAATTGAAAAATGGGCCTGCAAAACCAATTAAAGCTCTCTTGAATGGATGAATGCCATAAAGAGAATCTGCTTCACCCTGAACTTCATTTAGTTTTTCTTCTATTGCTTTTTGAAAATCTTTTTCGCCTTTCATTCCACAATAACCACCAAGTGGAATCAAAGAAAGACGGTAATCAGTTCCATTTACTGTTCTGTGAAAAAGTATAGGACCAAAACCTACAGAAAAACTTTCTACCTTTACACCAAAAAGTTTAGCAGCAAGAAAATGTCCGAATTCATGAAATATAATTAAAAAGAAAAGGCAGAGAATGCCATAGAGCCATTTCATAGCAGCTCCGATGCAAGGCGACGTGCTTTTTTATCAGCTTCAAAAACTGTTTCAAAAGAATCGAGTGGAGTGCTCCAATCGTGATCAAGTACTGAGCGAACAATTTTTGCAATTGAAGGATAATTTATTTTTCCCTCAATAAAAGCGTTTACTGCAACTTCATTTGCCGCATTAAAGGCTATAGGGTAACACTTTTTTTCTTTTACACATTCAAATGCATAAGAAAGGAGTGGGAAATCATCCATACGAGGCTTAAAGAATGTCATTGTCTGATCAAACAGATCAAACTGCTGCATATATGAAGGTTTATTTTCCGGCCAGTTAAGAGCACATAAAATAGGATGCTTCATATCTGGTTCAGAAATCTGTGCGTAAAGTTCACCGTCATTTGTGCGTACCAGAGAATGAATTAAACTTTGTGGATGAACTACAACTTGAATCTGCTCGTCTGTAACATCAAAAAGGAATGCTGCTTCAATTACTTCAAGGCCTTTATTTGCAAGAGTCGATGAGTCGATTGTAATTTTCTTACCCATATTCCAGGTAGGATGTTTTAATGCCTGTTCAAGGGTTACATTTTCGAGCTGTTCTTTTGTATAAGTTCTGAAAGGACCGCCACTAGCTGTAATAACGATTTTCGAAATATTTTTCATTCCGATTCGCTGAGTCAGATTAAAAATGGCAGAATGCTCAGAATCTACAGGAAGTAATTGTGCATTGTTTTTTCGTGCAAGCTCTTTAATTAACGGACCTGCCATTACAATTGTTTCTTTGTTAGCTAAAGCTAAATCAATTCCGTTTTCAAGAACAACCTTAGATGGCATTAAACCTGCAGCGCCAGCAATTCCATTTACTACAATGTCGGGTTTAGATTCATCTATAAGCTTTTGAAATGCTTCTGGAGAATTATCTTCACATGTAAGGAGAATAGGGCAGTTATATTCTTTTGAAAGCTTTTCAAGTTTTTCTTTATTCGAGTGGGCTTGAAGTCCGCATACACAGAATTCATCACTTTGATTATTTATAATATCAAGTGTACTACTACCAATTGAACCTGTACATCCAAGAACTAATACCTTTTTCATATAAATACCACATATAACGTCATGCTGAACTTAGGGAGCGGCACTGCGAAGCAGTGTAAAAACAGTCCAGTGGACTGTTTTTAGCGAGTCTCCGAGCAGCTATGCTGCGAAGGTTCAGCTACTTTATTATACACCCCGAAACAAGTTCGGAATGACACAATCTATTAGAACAAGAAATTATAACCAATATAGAAAATAGGAGCGGCAATTAAAACTGAATCAATAGAATCAAGAATACCACCGCGACCAGGAATTAAATTACCGCTGTCTTTTACATTGCATGAGCGTTTGAAAACCGATTCAATAAGGTCTCCAATAATTGCAGCAAGAGAAGTTATTAAACCAAGAATGATTAAACGTGGATAAGAAATTGTAAATACTTCTGGGAAGATAAACTTAAATAAACATCCAGATGCAATTGAACCTGCAATTCCACCAATAAAGCCTACAAGACTTTTGTTAGGGCTGGCTGCAACAAATCCTCTTGTTGATTTACCAAAAAGGATTCCAAAGAACCATGCAGCAGAGTCACACATGAATACAAAAATCAAGAATAAACTGATTACAAATTTTGAATCTGGCAAGATAGTCATTCTTGAAAGGAAGGTCATTAAGAATCCACAGTAGAAAACAATCAAAAATGAAGTTGCAATTTTTGAAAGAGAGTTTTCAAAGGATTTAGCAGAAAAACATTCAATTCCCATTAAAAGAATTGAAATTGTAATAAATAACCATGGGGAAATATCAAGTGAAAGTCCCGAAAGAATGAATGTATAGCACGCAAAAGGAAGTATTGCAGTACCAATAAGAACTAGTTCCCTTGAAAATAAAGTGACTTTTGAAGAAGCCATTTTGTAAAATTCATTTGCTCCAAGAACTGCAAAGATTCCAACTATAATCTGTAATGGCAAATGGTAAAGGTAATCGCAGAAAACAATTGCAATTACAAGCGGGAGTCCTATGAAAAATGTTAAAAGTCTTTTTGCAACCTTACTCATAAATTATTTTCCTTTTTTGTCTGCCGGTTTTTCGGCTCCAAAACGTCTATTTCTGTGCTGGAAAGATTCAATGTTTGAATAAAACTCTTCATTAGAATAATCCGGCCACAGAGTATCTGTATATATCTGTTCAGCATAAGCAACATGCCACAAAAGATAGTTACTTAATCGCTGCTCTCCACCAGTTCGAATCAGAAGGTCCACATCTGGACATTCCGGCATATCAAGATAGCTGGAGAATAATTGTTCATCCAACTGATCAGTAGTTACATTATTATTGATGATTTTTTTGATTCCGCGGATAATTTCATCTCGTCCGCCGTAGTTAATGGCAAGATTTACAGTCATTCCCTTAAAGTCAGCTGTATCATCCATTGCCTGTTTTATGTCTTTTTGAATACTATTAGGAAGGGCTTCAAAATTTCCTATATGACGAACTCTGATTCCATTTTCTTTATAAAAAGCAAGTTCGCCACAAAGATGAGTGTGAATAAGATTCATTAAGAAACCTACTTCCTGTTCGGCACGTTTCCAGTTTTCTGTTGAGAATACGTAGAGTGTTAAATATTTAATTCCGAGGTCGCTTGCTGCTTTTACGATACGTTTAGCAGTGCGAAGCCCCTCGTCGTGTCCCGATGTGCGGGGTAGTTTTCTTTGTTGTGCCCATCTTCCGTTGCCGTCCATAGTAATTGCAACGTGCAGCGGAAGATTTTCTTTATCAACAGCCATTAGTTCTGCAAAATGTCCTTTTCTTTTGCATCGTAGATCTTGTTGATTTCATCGATGTATTTATCTGTAAGCTTCTGGAGCTTGTCAGTTTCTGTTTTAAGTCCGTCCTCTGTGAGTGTTCCGTCTTTCTGCTGTTTCTTGAGGTCGTCGTTTCCGTCGCGGCGGATGTTGCGGATTGCTGTACGAGAGTTTTCTGCAACTGTTTTAGCCTGTTTTACAAGTTCCTTGCGGCGGTCTGCTGTAAGAGCAGGAATAGAAATGCGGATTACTTTACCATCGTTTGATGGGTTCAATCCAAGGTCAGCCATCTGAATAGCTTTTTCAATTTCAGTAATAAGTGATTTGTCGAACGGAGTGATGATGACAGAACGAGCTTCAGGAATTGCGATTGTAGCAACCTGATTCAAAGGTGATTTTGTTCCGTAATAATCCACGCGAACCTTGTCAAAAATTGCGGCATTTGCGCGTCCAGTTCTGATTGTATTAAAAGAATCTTTCAAAGAAGCAATAGTTTTGTCCATGCGTGCTTCGATTGTTTCTGCCATTTTTTTCCTCCTGTGAAAGACCGCCTCAAAGAGGCGGTCTTATTATTTACTTACCAAGTACAAAAAGTTTTGCTGTATCAAAGCTGAGTGTTGCACCGTTTTCTTTTCCAACTTCTGCAAGCTTAGCTGTTACAGTTTTCTTGTCGTCCTTTACGAACATCTGATCTTCGAAACAGATTTCTGCAAGGTGCTTATTAATCTTACCCTGGAGAATTCCTTCCTTAACGTTCTCTGGCTTACCAGCCATCTTTTCGTCCTGATCCATCTGTGCCTTGAAGATTTCTTTCTGCTCAGCAACATAAGATTCTGGAACATCTTTCTTTGAAAGATAAGATGGTGTGAAAGCTGCAATGTGGAGACAGCAGTCATAAGCAAAAGTCTTAACTGCATCTGCAGTAGAACCTTTAACTACAACTACAGCACCAGTTTTCTTGTCTGAGTGTACGTAGAATGAAGCTACTGCATCAGCTGGTACATCAATTACTTCAACCTTTGCAACCTTCATGTTTTCACGGATAGATACCTTGAGTGGTTCAAGGATAGCTTCGTGATCAGCTTCAACCTTTGTGTAACCCTTTTCGAAAGTTACGTCGAGAAGCTTTTCGCCTACAGCGATAAAGTCAGCGTTGTTTGCAACGAAGTCAGTTTCACAAGTAAGTTCAACAACAACGATTTTATTACCGTTCTGGCGGATGAAAAGACGACCTTCAGTTGTAGCACGCTCAGCGCGTTTAGCCATAGCTGCAAGTCCCTTTTCCTTAAGATATTTTTCTGCTTCTGCCATATCGCCATTACATTCTGTAAGGGCTTTTTTACATTCCATCATGCCGGCACCAGTTGCTTCGCGAAGTGCCTTTACGTCAGCTGCTGTGATTGCCATATATTAGTCCTTATAAATTTTGTCTTCGTCAACGTCGTCAGCAAGGCTTTCTTTTTCGTCTGCTTCAACATCTTCTTCTTTCTGCTCAGTTGGTTCGTAGTTAGAGTAGTCTACGATTTCCTGATCTTCTGTACGTGTAGAAGCATCAGTCTGAACATCATCTTCGTCGTTAAGGTTCTCAAGAATCTTAAGACCAGCTTCATTGTCAGATTCAATTACAGCGTTAGCAATAATAGAAGTGAACAAAGAAATAGCGCGGATAGCATCATCGTTACCTGGAATAGGGAAGTCGATTCCTTCTGGGTTACAGTTAGTATCAACTACAGCGATGATTGGGATACCCATTCTGCGTGCTTCTGCAACTGCAAGCTGTTCCTTGTGTGTATCGATTACGAAGAGAGCTCCTGGGAGTTCTTTCATTTCTTTAATACCACCGAGGTTCTTTTCGAGCTTTGCCTTTTCCTTCTGGAGAGCAGCTACTTCTTTCTTTGTAAGGTTATCGAATGTGCCGTCAATTTCCATCTTTTCGATTTTCTTGAGGCGCTGAAGTGATTTTTTGATTGTAGCGAAGTTTGTAAGCATACCACCAAGCCAGCGGTTGTTTACATAGAACATACCACAGCGTTCAGCTTCTTTCTGTACAGCCTGCTGTGCCTGTTTTTTTGTTCCTACGAAGAGGATTGATTTGCCAGATGCAGTAACTTTGCGTACTTCATCATAGCCGTCTTTGATTGCAGCGATTGTCTTCTGCAAGTCGATAATGTGGATACCATTGCGTTCTGCGAAGATGTACTTCTTCATACGTGGATCCCAGCGTTTTACCTGATGTCCGAAGTGTACTCCAGATTCCAACAGGTTCTTCATGGTTACTACTGCCATGATTAACTCCTTCACGGGT
>Ga0129306_1000821_pt1 | contig 42540 bp, 46 predicted proteins | sample P827metagenome_FD_94438 | JGI IMG/M metagenome (GOLD analysis project Ga0129306, IMG submission 94438) | Capybara group fecal microbial communities from Wisconsin, USA - P827 metagenome | ecosystem: Host-associated > Mammals > Digestive system > Large intestine > Fecal | place: USA: Wisconsin... | reverse complement strand
GCTGCTATGCGAGCGCTCTGGAACTGGCGGAAAAAAACGGCTGCGAGTCGATCGCGTTTCCGCTGATCTCGTCGGGCATTTACGGCTATCCGAAGGGCGAGGCGTATGACATCGCCGTGTCGGAGATCCGCAGATTTTTGCAGACGCACGAACTGGACGTCAAGCTGGTTCTGTTCGACGGCTCGCGCCCGGCAGCGAGCGCGGACTGGTACCGCGAGCTGAGGAGCTTTTTGAGCGAGACTGACGAGCTCGTGGAGCCGTTGGCTGCAGCGTGTGTTCAAATGTCAAGCGAGGCCGAACCGGATGAATTAAGCATCTGGTCCGAAGATGACGCTGCCGAGGCTTGTTACAGTGTTGAACCCGAACCGATCGACCTTCGCGAATTGTTACCGGAAGCTGATGCGGTACCAGTTGCTGGACCGGAAGCTCGGTCTGCGTCAAAGGAGCATGAGGCTGATTCTTCGTCAGCAAAATATGCTGATGCGCGCTTGCACTTTTCGCGCGGCTATCTTGAGGATTATCCTGTTCCTTCGAGGAAAAGGATTCTGCGGGAAAAAGGCGTTCCGAAACAGGCATGTAATGCCTATAAAAAGATTATTGCTCCTGGGGAACGATGCGAGTCGCGTCCGTTGCCGGCCAGTGCGTCGCTGCCTGATTTTCTCCGTGAACCTGCCGAGACTTTTCAGCAGGCGCTGCTGCGCATGATCGATGAGCGCGGCCTGAGCGACCCGGAAGTGTACAAGCGGGCGAACGTGGACCGCAAGATGTTCTCAAAGATCCGCAAGAACCCGGATTATCAGCCGAAGAAAGAAACGGCGCTGGCGTTCGCGATCGCGCTGCATCTGGATGTGCTTGCCACGGAAGATTTTCTGAAGAAAGCCGGCTATGCCTTTTCGCAGTCGAAGGCGGACCGCATCGTCGAGTTCTTTATCAGGCGAAATCAGTTCGACATCATCACGATCAATCAGGCGCTGTTCGACTACGATCAGAAGCAGCTTCCGGCGTAAAAAATGTCGCCTGGCAGGCGACCACGGGGCAGCGAAAAAGCGGTATCCTCTGTTCAGAAACAAAAAATATGAACGGAGGGTTCACGATGGAGCAGGAAAAGAAGAGCAATCGTACGGAACTTGTTTTCATACTTGACCGCAGCGGCTCGATGGGCGGACTGGAGAGCGACACGATCGGCGGCTCCAACAGCACGCTTGAAAAGCAAAAGGGCGTTGAGGGCGAAGCGCGCGTGACAACGGTGTTATTTGATAATGAGTACGAGCTGCTGCATGACCGCATCCCCCTGAACGAGGTGCGCTCGCTGACCGACCGCGATTATTATGTGCGCGGCAGTACAGCGCTGCTCGACGCGGTGGGGCGCACGATCGACCGCGTCGCTAACGCGCAGAAAAACACGAAAGAGGAGTACCGCGCCGACAAGGTGATGTTCGTCATCATTACCGACGGCATGGAAAACGCCAGCCGCGAGTACAGCTACGCCAGGATCAAGAAGATGATCGAGCGCGAACGTGAGGAGTACGGCTGGGAGTTCCTTTTCCTTGGCGCGAACATCGACGCGGCGGCAGAGGCGGAGCGCCTTGGCATTCGTCCCGAGCGCGCGGCTCGGTATTGCGCCGACGCTGCCGGCACGGCGCTTAACTTTTCTGTAATCGGTAAGGCGATGAAAAGTATGCGCATGAGCAAATCTAAAGCGGCGTTCGAGGCAGACATGGCATGTTGTATGGATAAAGTCCGTGCGGATTTTAATAAGCGCGGCGGCAAGTAACGCAAAATCAGCAACATCACTCTTTAAAAAAGTATACGGATTGCGGCTGTCGCTCTGTGCGGCGGCCGCGTTTTGTTATAATGGGGCAGATGTTTGCGGTGATCTACACAGCTTGATCGCGTAAAGGAGTGTTTTTTATGACGACCCGCGTTTTGGTTTTGTCGGATACGCATGGTGTGCTGCGTCAGCGAGTCCTTGAAGCCGCCCAGTTGAGCAGATATATCATTCATGCCGGCGATTTTGACAATGACGATACATACTTGACCCTTGAGGCATGTGCTCCGTTGTGCGCCGTGCGCGGCAACAATGACTGGTACATGAATCAGAAACTGCCTGTTTCACGGGATTTCAAAATCGAGGAAGTGCGCTTTTTCATGGTTCACGACCGCGCCGACGTCATTCGCGAGATGCAGCCCCGCGAGGTGCGTGATTTTGACGTAGTCGTGTTTGGGCATTCGCACCGGTATTACCAAAATCGGGAAGACGGCGTGCTCTGGCTCAATCCAGGCAGCTGCGGCCGGCGTCGGTTTGGCGGCTCGCTTTCTTATGTCTGGCTGACGGTAGACGGCAAAAACGTGGCTGTGGAACGCGTCGATCTGCAGGAAGCGTAACGTCGGTTTGCGCTCGTCATACAAAAAACGATGTGTATGAAACTGTTTTGTAATTGAATTTCTCTGAGAAAAGAACTGTCTTTTTATGTTGGGCTGACGTAAAATAACCGGAGTGTGCTAGTTTTGTTAAGGAGGTTGTCTGCATGAAAAAAAGTGTTCTTAGCGTGTTTCTGGCCGTTTTATTTGCAGTGAACGTTGCTGACGCGGCTACGGTGGTGAAGATGTCGCATATTGGGCCGGCGAACGTGGAGAGCAACATCGTCCATTATTTCGTAACGGAGTTTACCAAACGCGTCACCGAGCGCACGGAAGGACGCATCACGTTTGAGCTGTATCCTGATGAGCAGCTGGGCACGGAAGAGCAGCGCATGGAGCTGATGATGAAGGACGGGCTGAATCAGCCGTTGGCTGATGTGGCTTCGTTTGCTGCGATGGGGACGGTGCTGCCGGAGCTGTACCCTTCGTCGGTGCCTTTTCTGTTCAACAGCTATGAGGCGGCGCACGAGTTCTTCGACAACAGCGAGTACTGGGCAAATCTGAAAAAGCTGTTCCGCGAGCGTACGGGCTGTGTGCTGATCGAGGCGGTGGAGGAAGGCGGATTCCTGGCGTTTACCAATTCCAAGCGCGAGATCCGCAGCCCTGCCGACTTCCCCGGCCTCAAGTTCCGCGGCATGGACGAGGGGCAGGTGGCCATCTTCCGCGCCTTTGGCGCCAGCGGCACGCCCATCCCCTGGAGCGAGCTGTACATGGCCCTGAAGACGGGCGTCGTCGATGGTCAGATGAACCCCGCGTTCTATGTGCTGCTCGGCAGTCTGCCTGAGGTGCAGAAATACATGACGCTGGCCAATATCCAGTATTCCGATCAGTTCCTCGTCATGAACGGCGAACTGTTCGACAGTTTTTCGCCCGAGGATCAGAAGGTCATTGCCGCGGCGGCCAAAGAAGCCAACGCGCTGACCCGCGCGCGCATCGAAGCCGAGGATTCGCAGCAGGTGCAAAGGTGTCGCGAACTGGGCATGAACGTGTATGCTCCCATCCCTGAGGAGATGGACGCCTTCCGTTCGATCGGTCAGCCGGCTTACATCGAATGGCTCAAGTCGAAGGTGGCTCCCGAGTGGATCGAAAGCGCTCTTCGCGACGCCGCTGCCGCTAACGAAAAGACCGCTAAATAGCGGAGACGGCGCATGGAGCTTTGCGAAAAACTGAGCCGCTGGGTCGGAAGCGTCAGCATCTGGCTCGGCGGCTTTCTGCTCATACTTAATGTGAGCGACATCGTCATGGGTGTGGCGATGCGGTATTTTTTCGGCGCCGCGCCGATATGGACCGACGAACTGGCGCGGTTTTCGATGGTGTGGATGGTGCTTATTGGAGCGGCTGCCACGTTCGTTCGCGGCGAACAAATGTCGATCGACTTTGTGGTCATGAATTTGCCGCCTTGGGGAAAATCGGTCAGTCGGTTCGTCTCCACGGGCGTGCAGGTGGTCGTGCTGGTTGCGCTTGTATGGCTGGGCTGGCGCAACGTGCTGGGCGGCTGGAAGATGAAGACGATGGCGCTTGGCGTGCCAAAGGCGATACCGCTGATGGCCGTACCCATCGGCATGACGCTGCTGCTGGCGGCGATCGTGTCAAAGCGCGGACGCAGCGGCGGGGAGGAACGCGAATGAACGGCTTTGTCCTGTTGCTTGGGTTCTTTGCGATGATGGCGCTAGGCGTGCCGCTCTACGCCTCGCTGACGGCGGCCGGGCTGCTCGGTATCGTCGGGACGGGCAATCTCTCGCTGCTGCGCGTCATTCCGCAGCAGTTTTTCGGCGGCATGGATTCGTTCTCGCTGATGGCGATCCCGTTTTTCATCTTTACGGGCAGCCTGATGAACCGCACGGGCATGACCGACAGGCTCATCGACTTTTCGCGTCTGCTCGTCGGTTCGGTGCGCGGCGGCCTGGGGTATGTCAACGTCGTGGCCAGCGTTATCTTTGCGGGTGTCAACGGCAGTGCCGCGGCCGATGCCTCGGCCCTCGGGTCGATACTCATTCCGGCGATGGTGAAGGAGGGTTTTCCCGCTTCGTATTCCGCCGGGATCACGGCCGGCAGCTCGCTGATCGGACCCATCATCCCGCCCAGTATCTTCATGATCATCTATGCCTCGATGACGAACACGTCTATCGGCGGGCTGTTTGCTGCCGGTCTGGTGCCTGGCGTCGTGCTCGGCGTTGCTTTTATTGTTATGAACTGGTATTACGTGCGCAAGTATGATGTGCCCCTGACCGATGTGACCGAGGTGCGCGCTCATGCCGGAGCAGTGATCGCGCGCTCGGCGATGGCGCTGCTGGCGCCGGCGATCATCATGTGCGGCGTTATGACGGGACTGGTCACTCCTACGGAATCGGGCGCGCTGGCGTCGCTGTACTGCATTGTTGTCGGCGTTTTTGTCACGCGTCAGCTCACGCTGCGCGGTTTTGCCCTGGCCGTGGCGGAGACGGTACGCGTTTCCAGCGCTATCTTCATGATCCTTGGTGCGGCTTCGGTGGTGGGGTGGTACCTCAAGTACGAGCGCGTCACGCAGGCGTTCAGTCAGTTCATCATCGGCGCCGGACTGCTGGCTCATCCCTGGCTGCTGATGGTCGTGCTCAGTCTCATCATCTTCGTCGTCGGCATGTTCATGGAAGAGGTGTCGGTGCTGACACTGCTCACGCCGGTGTTCGCCCCTCTTGCGGCCAAGGCGGGCATCGATCCGCTGCACTTTGGCGTGGTGATGACGCTCAACGTCACTATTGCGCTCATCACACCGCCGGTGGGCGCGTGCAATTACATCGTCGCGGCGGTGGGGAAGGTGCCCCTAGGCGAGATGTTCCGCAAGATCTGGCCGTTTGCCTTCGTGGCGTTCGTTGTTCTGGCGCTCGTCATTACGTTCCCGTCCTTCACGATTTGGGTGCCGAAAATGATGGGATTGTAAACGAAAATTTACAAGCACATGCGGGCCGATCTGCTGACAGAGGCCCGTTTTTTTTGAAAATAGGCTGCTTTATGCGCACCGAAAAGAGCATTGTTCAGCGGAATTGAGTGAACAAAAATATAATTTGCTACTGGAAATAAATCACAAGTTGATTTATAATAAGACTCACTCACACAGGAGGTGGAGAGTTTGACTCACGCGATCGAAGTAAAAGACCTTCACAAGTCATTCGGCTCTCTCGACGTGCTCAAGGGCGTTTCGCTTACCGTCGACGAGGGAGAAGTCATCAGCGTTATCGGGCCCAGCGGCTCCGGCAAGAGCACCTTGGCCCGCTGCATCGCCCGTCTGGAGCATATCAACTCCGGCGAGATCTACGTGTACGGCCACCGCATGGACAGCGAAAAGATGTCCAACGCCAAGGAGTCGGAACTGCTCGGCATGATCTTCCAGCAGTTCAACCTGTTCCCGCACCTTAATGTTCTGGAGAATGTGGTCATGGCGCAGATGAAAGTGCGCGGCCGCTCACGTGTCGAAGCGGAGGAGAAGGCGCGCGAACTGCTCGACAAAGTTGGACTGGCCGACAAAGTTGATTCGATGCCGGCGCAGCTTTCCGGCGGCCAGCAGCAGCGCGTCGCTATTGCCCGTGCCCTGGCGCTTGACCCCAAAGTCATGCTGTTTGACGAGCCCACTTCGGCCCTCGATCCCGAGCTTGTCGGCGACGTGCTCAACGTCATTGCCGATCTTGCCAAAAGCGGCATGACCATGCTCATCATCACGCACGAGATGCTGTTCGCCAAGGAAGTGTCCGACCGCGTCATCTTCATGGCTGACGGCCACATCGTCGAGCAGGGCACGCCCGACGACATCTTTGTCCATCCGACCAAGGAGCGGACGCGCACGTTTTTGGGACGCGTCCTGTCACATTACGGTGCAGCGGCGCCTCATGCGGGGGAGGAAAACTAAATGGAACTCGATTTTTCGGTATTGCTCCCGTATCTGCACATGTTCTGGAAAGGAGTCGTCGTCACGATTCAGGCGTCGGCGCTCGGTGTGCTCTTCGGAAGCGCGCTTGGCATCTTTATCGGCGCGTTCCGCGTTATGCCCTTCAAGCCCCTGCGCTGGCTCATGGCCACCTACATCTATGTGCTGCGCGGTACGCCGCTCATGATTCAACTGTTCCTCATCTATTTCGGACTGCCGGCGCTCGGTATCAACCTGGAGGCGTTTACTGCCGGCATCATTGGCATCGGCATCAACTCCTCCGGCTACGTGGGCGAAATCGTCCGCGGCGGTATCGAAGGCGTTGCTCAGGGCCAGTGGGAAGCGTCCAAAATGCTCGGCCTGTCCTACTGGCAGACGATGAAGATCATCATCCTGCCCCAGGCTATCCGCCACATGCTTCCCGCCATCGGCAACGAGTTCGTCACCCTCATCAAGGAGTCATCGCTGCTTTCCGTCCTCGCCATCAGCGACCTGACCATGGTCGGCCAGCAGGTGCGCAGCGTCACCTACGCCTCGTTTGAGACGTTCATCTTTGTTGCGCTCGTCTACCTGTTCCTCACCAGCGTCACATCAGGCGCCTTGCAGCTGCTGGAAAGCCGCTGGAAGGTGAAGTAGGGACGAAGGCGACAAACGATTAGTCGCAAAATAGAACAAAATAGAACAAAATAAACCAGCGCGGTGGATGCGGCTGAAATGTCGGCGTTCAACGCGCTGGTTGTTTATAAAGTATGTGTTTGGTTCGTGGTGGTACAAAATTTATAGTGCAACTATAAATCAGCCGCGCACAGTTTAAAACATCGGTAACCACTGCGGATTGACTAATTCGTGTACATAATTTATACTTCAACTATAAATTTTGTACGGAGTTGGTGTGCGGTGTATATTCAGCGGGCGATGGAAGAGGCGATCAGTCGAGCGGCAAAGAGTTTTAAGGCGGTATTGCTGACAGGGGCAAGGCAGGTAGGAAAATCGACGTTACTGGAACATCTTTTTCCAGATCGTGAATATGCGACGTTTGACGATCCGGTGTTGCTGGAACAGGCGCGCCGTGAACCTGGCGTGTTTTTTCAAAATCACCCCGCGCCGCTGACACTTGACGAAGTGCAGTACATTCAGGAGCTATTCCCTTACATCAAGATGGAGTGCGATCGGTCGCAGGAGCGCGGACTGTTTATGCTCACCGGTTCGCAGTCGTTCCATCTGATGCGGCGCGTTTCTGAATCGCTGGCTGGGCGTATTGCTGTGATGGAATTGTCGGGCTTGTCGCTGCGCGAACTGCTGGGCGTCGGATTTTCTCGCCCCTTTGTTCCGACGCGGGATTATATCGACGAACGCGGAAAAGAGAAAACCGAGGTCAGCCGCCTCTGGGACATCATCTTTCGCGGCGGTTATCCTGGATTATACGAGACCGATCTGGATTGGGGGACGTTTTATGCTTCATATGCGCAGACGTACATCAATCGTGATATCAACGATTTAATGAAGGTAAAGGATCATCTCAAGTTTACACGATTTCTTACCGCGATGGCGGCGCGTACCGGGCAGCTGCTCAATTATTCCAAAGTCGCCGAACAGGCGGACGTGACGGCGGCTACGGCTAAAGAATGGACGTCGCTTTTAGAAACGTCGGGAATAATATATCTGCTCAGTCCGTTCTCCAACTCGGCGCTTAATCGCGCTGTCAAAACTCCAAAGCTGTATTTTCGCGACACAGGGCTGGTCTGTTTTCTGACTCGCTATCCCTCGCCGGAAGTGGCGATGAACGGCGCTATGGCAGGAGAACTGTTTGAAACGTTTGTGGTGTCTGAAGTGTTGAAAAGCTACACCAACGCCGGACTCGACCCTCGCATGTACTTGTCATATTACCGTGGCCGCGACAAAGGCCGCGAAAGAGAGATCGACCTCTTGATTGAGCAGGGGGATATGATCTGGCCCGTGGAGATCAAAATGTCAGCCAACCCTCGTCTTGATATGACGAACGCGTTCGATGTGCTCGATTCGATCCCCGGAAAAAAACGTGGCGAAGGCACGCTCCTCTGCCGCTACGAAAAGCCCCTGTGGCTGAATGAACGCACTGTGGCACTTCCTGTGGGATATGTATAACAAACAAGCCGGGAAACGCATTTGTTCCGCGTTCCCGGCTTGTTTGCTATTAAAAGTTATTTCGTTGTACCTTCATGTTTTTATGTGGTTTTTGAATTTGCCCTTACTGCGCCTTCACACCCGGCCTGTCGGGATCGTTCTTCCACCGGCGGTGGAACCAGAACCACTGTTCCGGAGCCAGTCGCACCATGTCTTCAAGCACGGCATTGGCGCGCCGGGTGTACTCGGCAATGATTTCCTGGCTGCGGCCTTCGTCGCCGTTGCAGATGGGCGGCAGGATGCGGATCTTGTGCCGGAACGGGCCCAGCCGCACGCCGTAGATGGAGATCAGCGGCACCTTGGCGGTCAACGACAGTGCGGCGGGGCCTTCGACCATGGTGGTACGGCGGTTCAAAAACGTGACAGGCACGGCGTTGGGGCCGGCGTCCTGGTCGGCGATGAGGCCGATCCATTTGCCTGACTGCGCGTCGCGCACCATGCCGCGCACGTTCATCGCGCCCTTGCGTAGCGTGTGCTCGCCAAGATGCGCGCGATAACGCTCGATTAGCGCGGCGAACGACTGATCATCGGCATCGCGGGCAGCCGGCTCCATCGGATAACCGTGACGCGGGAACCATGGGCCGGTCACCTCCCAGTTGCCGAAGTGGCCGCTGAGGATGAAGCAGCCCTTGTTTTCGGCCTGCAGACGGTCGATGATCTCGCGTCCTTCGATTTCGACGAACATCTTGTCGATGAGCGAAGGATCGTTGACGGCGGCGAGAAACTCGACGATCATCCAGCTGTAATGTTGATACAGCATTTTAAGGGTCTGTTTGCGCCATGCATTGTCATGCTCGGGAAAAGCTTTTTCCATCGCTTCGAGCACCAGCCTGCGGCGGATGGGCACGATAGCAAAAATGCTGCGCAGCAGGCCGTAGAGGATCTTTCCGCGCCAGTCGGGATGGGCGAGGCTGCGGCGTAAAAATTCCGTAGCGGCGACGGCGATGCTCATTTACGCCCGGCCAATCATGAAGTATTTTTTCTTGCCAAGCCGCACAAGCGAGTAGTAGCCGCAGAGCACGTCCTTTTCTTCCAGGACGGTCTTCTCGTCGGCGCGCACACCGTTGACTGACACGCCGCCGCCGGCGATCAGACGCTTAGCTTCGCCCTTGCTCTTGCATGCGCCCACTTCGGCCAGCACGTCGGCAAGCGGTGCGGGCAGCGCGGCGACTTTGCCGCAGGGCGTCTCAGCCGCAAGGGTGTGGAGCATGTCCTCGGTGAGGTCTTCGGGGGTGAAGGCTCCGCCAAAGAGGATCTCGCTGGCGTGCTTGACGTTGTCGGCCACCTTTTCGCCGTGGACGATCTTCGTGATCTCATAGGCGAGCACGCGCTGGGCCTCACGCTTCTCGGGCGCTTGCATGTGGCGGGCGACGAGTGATTCAATTTCTTCCAGAGGCAGGAAGGTGAAGTACTTCAGCGTCTTCTCGATCGTGGCGTCCTCGCTGTTGACCCAGAACTGATAGAACTGGTACGGCGAGGTCTTGGCCGGATCGAGCCACACGGCGCCGCCTTCGGTTTTGCCGAACTTGTGACCGGCCGAGGTGAGCAGCAGGGGGTTGGTGCCGCCGTAGACGAGCGCGCCCTCTTCGTGCTTGCGGATGAAGTCGATGCCGCTGGTGATGTTGCCCTGCTGGTCGTTGCCTCCCAGCTGGATGCGGCAGCCGTAGGTGTTGTACAGGTGATAGAAGTCATACGACTGCAGCAGCGTGTAGGCGAACTCGGTGAACGACAGGCTCTTGGTGGGGTCCTCGATACGGCTGCGGACGTGCTCTTTGGCGATCATCTTGTTGATCGTGAAGTACTTGCCCACATCGCGCAGGAATTCCAAAAAGTTCATCGAGCTGAGCCAGTCGTAATTGTTGGCGAGGATGGCGGAGTTCTCGCCGCAGTCGAAGCTGACAAAGTGAGCCAACTGCTTTTTGACGCCTTCGACGTTGTGCGCGATCTGCTCCATGGTGAGCAGGTTGCGTTCGGTGCTTTTCATCGAGGGGTCGCCGATCATGCCCGTGCCGCCGCCGGCCAGCACAATCGGGCGGTGTCCCAGTTTTTGCAGCCACGCCAGCCCCATCAGCGGGATCAGGTGCCCGACGTGAAGGCTGTCGGCTGTGGGGTCAAAACCGACATAGGCCGTCACCATGCCGCTGTCGAACAGTTTCTTGACGCCCTCTTCGTCGGTCGTCCAGTCGATAAAGCCGCGCGCGCGCAATACTTCAAGCGCATTTTCTGCCATGTAGATCAAACCCTTTCAGAAGGAATAAATGTGACGAAGTCAACAAAACGCGCCTATCTTAACACAATCCTCTCGTAAAAAGCACCGTTGCCACTGTGCAATTCTATTCAGGAAATGCATAAGTAACGCTGTCTTGATTTATATATGTGCTCTTTGAAGGCTGTGCCATCGCTGCCGGGCAACATGGTACTGTCTTGTGGCGCCTTTTGATACAACAGCGCGTAATATCCGAATTCAGGATTACCGTTATTTAGGAGACACCGCTTAAATGAGTCCAATGAACTGTCGAGGGATTTCGTCGTATGGCAAGGAGAAGCGAAGATATATAGCGGGGCTATGTTGACGACGCGAAGCTAGTCCTTTAGGGCGAGCTTCGACGCAGCCAGGCGGCGAAATCCCCGACAGGGCGCGGACGAATTAATCGGCGTCTCCTTAACATGGGTGTATGGTGTGATGATTTCACGATCATTGCTGTAGGGAAACGGTGCTTGATGGACTATCAAGACCGTGGTATCCTCAGGCTGTGAAAAAAGTTTGTGCGATTGCTTGTATCAGTCTGCTCAACCAATAAATAAACAGGGAAATATGAAATTGACCGCATTGAGCGACATCAGTCTGTTTGGGGGCCGAAAGCCCTTCGGCTTATTATTTCCATATAATTGAGGAGAGTTTAACATGTACAATCTGCTGCTGAAAAATGCCGATCTCTACGCGCCCGTGCATCGTGGCGTTGTCGATTTGCTCGTCTTGGGCGGAAAGATCGCCGCTGTTGGGAAAAATCTGAATGTATCACTGCCCGGACTGGAGACGATCGACCTGGAAGGTGCGATCACTGCACCGGGGATCGTCGATCATCATAATCACTTTGGCGGCGCCGGCGGCGAGGGCGGCTTCAATTTCCGGACGCCTCCAGCCCAGCTTTCCACGTTTGTTAAAGCGGGGATCACGACGGCTGTTGGGCTGCTCGGTACCGACGGGTTTAGCCGCTCTTTGGAAGAATTGCTGGCCAAATCTCGCGCGCTTGATATTGAAGGGCTAAGCAGCTGGATCTACACGGGAGCGTATCAGCTGCCGGGACCCACGATCACTGGCAAAGTTGGGACCGACATCGCCTGGATCGACAAGGTGATCGGCTGTAAGATGGCGTTGTCTGACCACCGCTCGTCGCATCCTTCGGTTGATACTATCCGTGCTCTTGTCTCCGAAGTGCGCGTTTCGGCTATGCTTGCCGGAAAAAAAGGCACCGTCTGCGTTCACATGGGTAGCGAGCCTGCTGGGCTCGATCCGCTGCGTGCGGCATTGAAAGACAGCGAAGTGCCGCTGACGCATTTTATGCCGACGCATATCACCCGCACCGATGAACTGCTCGACGATACGATTGCCTGGGTAAAAGAAGGCGGCCTTGGCGACCTCACGGCCAAGGCGAGCACAGCTGATTCTGTCGCTCATATCGTGGAAAGCGGGGCCGACCTGTCGCATTTCTGCTTCAGTTCCGACGGCAACGGCAGCATGCCCAAATTTGACGAAAACAAAAACATGATCGGTATGGGCGTAGGTGATCCGGCCTCAATCCTTACGGCGGTCGGCGACTGCGTCAAACGAGGCATCGTCGCGCCTGAAGCTGCTTTTGCGTTTGCGAGCGCTAATCCAGCCGGCTGGCTGGGGCTTCCCGGCAAAGGCCGGCTTGAGGAGGGGTACGACGCTGATATCATGGTCCTGAACGACGACTACACATTGCGTTCGCTCATTGCCCGCGGCCGCGTGATGATGCGCGACGAAAAACTGCTCGTGAAAGGCACCTTTGAGTAGAAAATGATCGTTGGCGGCGAAAACAATACAATGTGAGCGGGGGTTCTGGTAAATGGAAAACGAGTCGTTGCGCGAGTATGAGCTGATCGTGCCTGAAGAAGATGCGGGCACGCGGCTCGATCTATTCCTGGCGGGAGAATTGTCGTTGTCACGGAGCCGCGTGCAAAATTTGATCGATCAGGGGGCTGTCGCTTCGTCAGATATCAAGAAGATCCGATCAGCGCTGCGCGTACAGTCGGAGCAAAGGTTTGTAGTGACGATCCCAGAAGCCCGGCCCTCCCGTATCGTGCCTCAAAAAGTGCCCTTTGGTGTTGTTTACGAAGATGAGCATGTGATCGTCATCAATAAGCCTGCCGGCGTTGTCGTTCATCCAGGCGCCGGCAGGCCAGACGGCACACTTGTCAACGGGCTGATGGAGCGTTTCCCGGAAATCGGCCGCGTTGGCGACGCCGTGCGCCCCGGTATTGTTCACAGACTCGATATCGGAACTTCCGGCCTGATGGTCGTTGCCCGCAGTGATATTGCGTTTCAGGAGCTGACGCAAGATTTTCAGGCACATGCTGTGCTGAAAGAATATCTGGCACTCGGCGTTGGTGCTCTGAAGACGCCTGAGGGAACGATCGACGCTCCGATTGGCCGCGACCCACATAATCGCTTAAAGATGTGTGTCGTCTGGGACGGTCGCGAAGCCGTGACCGATTATAAGGTATTGTGGAGCCGGGCCCGTTACAACCTCATCAAGGTCCGTCTGCACACGGGGCGCACACATCAGATCCGTGTGCATCTGAGGGCGCTTGGATGTTCGCTCGACGGCGACACCCTGTATGGTCCAAAAGATCCGGCGCAGCATATTCTTAAAGATCGTGTTTTCCTGCATTCCTGGCGGTTCGGTTTTGAGCACCCGCTTTCTAAAGAGTGGATGGAGTTTTGCGAGCCTCTGCCGGCCGAACTGATCGCGGCTCTTCGCACGCCGCTTTCACAGTCGATTGATTAGATAACTGCGATCTATCTGTTTTTTTAGGAGACGCTGATTCATTTGCCCGCGCCTTGTCGGGCCTTTCGCCGCCTGGCTGCGTTGTAGCTCGCCCTAAAGGACGAGCTTCGCGTCGTCAACGTAGCCCCGCTATGCCTCCTTGCTTCTCCTTGCCAGACGACGAAATCCCCCGATAGGTCATCGTGCTCATTTAATCGGTGTCTCCTTAACGGTGTACTGTCAAATATTATCCTTGAATACAAATGTTCAATCCCCGTAGGCTGCTCCATGTGCTGCGTGTTTTTACCGGCTGTTTTATCTCTGGGGGCATGGCATCATGGGAAATCCATACACTGGTGCGTTATTGGCGGTTTTATCCGGATCTGAATGAAGGGCTCAAAAAGTCTGATCTCTTCTTTGCGTTCATATCTTTTGTTGTGCAACATCTCGTATGACGATCTACTCAAACGAAATATAAGGCCGGGGAGCTTTTCTATGAGAAGTGCTCCCGGCCTTATATTTTGCCGATTTATTTGCTGTATTCGAGAAGTTCCTGCCATTCTTTCCGGTCTATGAGGATCGTTTGTGGGCGTTTGTAAGTCACATTTGCAGGACCGGCGCCGGCAATGTGTCTGACTTGTTTTTTTTCGGTGTAATCGATGACTGATGTGCGATCGCCGCATTTGCTGTAATAAAGAGCAAGCGAAGCGGCGGCACGAACGGCGCGGTCAAGTTCATCCGGGGCGCTGGGCGGCGATTTAAGAATCACATGTGATCCCGGAAACTCATGTACATGAAACCAAAGATCGTCCGGTGACGACTCCTGGAAGGTCACGAAACGGTTGCCCCTCTCATTAAGGCCGACGAGAATCTGACTGTTTCCGATTGCAAAACGAAGATGCGGAGGAAGCTGTTTTGCGGCTTTTCGTGCCGTCGGTTTGTTTTTTGAGGGCATGTCTGCGTATTGTTCGGCGATCTGAGAGCATACGCTGGTTAACTTTTCAAGATTATCTACCCGTTTCAGATTCTCTTCAAGAGAGGCAATGTCATCCAGTTCGTTTTGAATTGCCTTGATTTGAGTTTGAACAGACGCTATATCGGTACGGAATTTTTGATATTTCCTGAAGTAAGCCTGGGCATTTCCCTGAAGATCAAGGGCAGGGTTCAGTTTGACAGAGATTGTTTTTTCGCCTTCATCCGTCCAATATGAGAGTGTGACAAGTTCCTGATGTTCGTTGACCTTGCCAAGGTTTTGCAAAAGAGCTTCTCCTGCCAAACGGAAATCGTCGCAGTGTTCGGCTTTGCTGATTTGGCTGAGAAGCCCGTCTTTATGCTTTGCTCGCCGGCCACGTTGACGGTCGAGGATTTTAAGAGCTTTGGCAGCGATATTTCGCGCCGTTCGCTGCTTGATCTGGCCTATTATAAAATCGTGACAGAAGCGTAGTCCGTTCTGATTGCAGTCGGTCCCTTCGGGAAGTTTTGCTCCAAGAGCGGTAAGATATGTCCCTAGACTTTGGAAGATGAGAGGTTTCCCGAAAAGAGCCAGGCGAACGAGCTCGTTTTTGTGATCCTCCCAGTGTGTTCTTAAGATAACTGAGGCAGTTTTCCCCAACCCGTGCGGCTTGTTAAAAAACTCACAGAGTTCCTCGTCATCCATAGAGGGGAGAGCGCGTTTACCTTGCAGAGGTGGGGGCGGTGTGTATGGAAAGCCAGGGACGATAGAACGGTATCGGTTAACGTTGGAAAAAATGTGTTTTGCAGCTTCTATGATCATACCGTTTTCGTCGGTACAAACGGCGTTACTCATCCGTCCGGTTAATTCGAAGATGAGCGTCGTTTCCTTGCGGACCCCCGCGCCCACGAAACGTTGAAACTTCAGAAGCAGGACGCGGTCGCCTTCTATACTGGAAACTTGTGTGAGCGAGCCGTTGCCAAAATGTTTTTGCAGTCCCAGCGAAAAAGGGGTCTTGATGCTTTGCGAACGCATCTCTTTCAATTCATTGGAAGAAAGTGTGCAGACGCCAAATATTTCAGGGTTCCACGTGAAAAAGAGTGGAGCTTTGTTTTTAAACGTCAGCGCACACCAGTCTGACCCGGCGTCTATTCGTGTAACAGAACTGCCGCACCAGTCACAAAGTTCGGGTACAAGAGCGCTGACAAGTTCTGGACCGTAGTTCATGTATTATCTCCTCGCAGTCTTGTCAGAATTGTGATTGTAGATTATCCTAAAAAATACCTCTTGACAAGATGCACATGAACGGCTAAAATGCCAAATGTTGTTAATGAGGGGCTGTGGCGCAGTTGGGAGCGCGATTCGTTCGCAACGAATAGGTCGAGGGTTCGAATCCCTTCAGCTCCACCATTTCTCTCAAATACGGGGTGTAGCGCAGTCTGGTTAGCGCACCTGCTTTGGGAGCAGGGGGTCGAAGGTTCGAATCCTTTCACCCCGACCAGTAGTAAGGCTTGCGGAAATAGCTCAATTGGTAGAGCACTAGCCTTCCAAGCTGGGGGTTGCGGGTTCGAGTCCCGTTTTCCGCTCCATTCCGTGCGCCGGTAGCTCAGTCGGATAGAGCAACGGCCTTCTAAGCCGTGGGCGCATAAGTAAGTAACGACAAAGTTAAGCGAACATAGTAACGAACTGGTGCCGTGCTGTTTTGCGTATATCTTAAACGCGATTCAGTACGGCCCTTTTTTTGTCTCAAGCCGTAGCCCCTTTTACGTGTCCTAAATGTAAACAATCTCTAAAAATTCCCCTTGCCGCGTTGTGTCGTGTATTGATAGACACGTTCAATAAATGGCGGCTCGTCACGTCATTTTATGACCTTCTTTCATTGGTGGAATAAGCGCATTTTAGCACGTCTTTTTGTTCTCTCTTAATTCCTAACTTGAATATAACTGATAAAGAACGACTTGAAAGCTCGGGCAAGTCATGGTACAATTTTTTTGTATGCAAAAGTTCACACATAAGGGAGGCGTGTACATGTTGACGGCTGTACAGTATGAACGGAAAAGGCAGGGAATCAAAAGCGCGCGGGCGCTCGCTGAATTGGCGGGCGTTGACCCGGTCAGATACCAGTCATTTGAGGGCGGGGCAAAGTATCGCCGCTTGACGATGAAAGAAGCGCAGGCTGTCGCGCAGGTGCTTAATGTGCCGGTTGGTATGGTATGCAAGCCTGACGGCTTGCCGCATGTGTTCGCGTAAACGTGAGCATAAAAAAGACCGTCAAGGCGGCGCAAACCTTGACGGCGAAAGGAGTTGAAAAAAAATTGGACTTTGTCACTAATAATTTTATCACAGAAAACAATGTTTGTACAAGAAAAGGTACTCCGGTGGGTGTCATTGTATGGAACGCAGTTACAAATGATTTTGAATCTATTACCGCAGATGAATGGAAGGAGCGAGTTAAACAAGAACAGGGGAAACGACTGAACAATGAAGGCACAAGCTATGAAGAGTATGAAAAGTGGGCTAATGGCTGGGATTGGTCAGCCGGTTTTTCAGAGTACCAGGGTGATGTTTATGACGAAAAAACGCTGAAAGCCTTTATCGCAGAAACGCGCAAACGCGAACTAGGCAAGGCTGTATCAGAATATCGTCGTAAGTGCAAGATGACCGCGCATCATGCGGTTCGTGTCCGCTCTCGCGCTCGTTCAGTTCGCCGGGTTGGGCGTCATGTGTCGCGCTCGTTCGTGGCCGTTGGTTTTGATTCAGGCGGTGACGACGGCGGCGGAGATGGTGATGGACAATCTGATTGTCATAAGTTAGCTTTTGCGCATACGCGCAAGGCTGAATTTGTCGTGGTTTCGGCTCGTTTCGGGCTGGCCCTGAATAGCTATACCAACTCAATAGCAACACGTAAACGGGCATTGCCCGCGCAAGAGGTGAGAAGTGCGCGGTGCGGTGGCCGATTTTTTTTACCCTTTTGGAGGTGGGCGGCATGAGCGCTTTAACTGGTAATCAAGAAATCGACGTTGTGGCGGCGCGTACACAGCGGGCGCGCGTGCTCGCTATGCTCAAGAAGGGTATGCGTTTTTCTCAGCTTGACGTGGAGGGCGCGCCGTACTTTATCCGGCGGCTGGCGTCGCGCGTGAGTGAGTTACGGGCCTTGGGTTTTCCCATTAAAAGCACTCGTATTACTCAGGGCGGGATCGCGGGCATGGTTCAATATTCGTTGACGGAGACGGCGGCGGACATAAAAAACAAGCGGTATTTATTGCAGCGACTTTTGACCGGTGAAGTATTGACCGCCGAAAACGTGACAGAGTTTGATGAAATGGAGCTTGACCGCCTTGCGCGATGGTTACGCGCGGACGGGTGGCCGGTGCTGATCGTGAAGCATGACGGCTTGGACATGACGCTGTATGCGCTGGCCGGGGGTGATGGCGATGGCAAGTAAAAGGCCCTCGCTCATTGGACGCGCTCTTTTGGGATCGTCGGCGGCGGTGCAGTCTGACAAGCCCGCGCCGGTCAAAAGCAGAGCAAAAGCCCCGGAAAAGAAGCCCGCGCCGGTTGCTTTGTGCGAAGAATTAAGCGCAGGTGTGGGCGATTCATGCCCGGTGATCCTGACAGATGAACATGATACGGGCCTTTTACTGGTTCGCCTTGCCGGGGCCGTGGCCCGTATCGTGCTGGTGAACGTCAAAAAGGCAAAGCAGGCCGCGCAGGAAGTGGCCGCAAATTATCCCGATTCAGAGTTGATAGCGGCGTTTTCTCAGGATAACAGACGCTTGCTTGAAGTGTTCAGAGGCGCGCTTGAAGCAATCCCGCGCGGTGCTGTGTCGTGGACGGCGGTAAAAGACGCTCAGGGCCTCACGGCGGCGCAAGCTCAATTTTGGCAAGCCGTGGAGACGGCGCGGCTCTTGCGGCGGGTCGATGGGCGTATCTCTCAGGGGCGCGCGTTTCATTTGTTGGACGCGCAAGAAATTCTTTCGACTGATTATGGCGCGCCGGTGTGGGCGATAGATCAACTTATCCCGGCGGGCGTTACGTTGCTCGCAAGCCGTCCTAAAAAGGGTAAAAGCTGGGTAGCTCTTCAAATGGCGCTGGCCGTTGCTCAGGGCTTGCCATTTATGGGGCTGGATACCCGGCGCGGGCCGGTGTTTTATGCCGCGCTTGAAGATACACCGCGCCGATTAAAACAGCGCATGACGGCGCTAGGCGTGGACGAACTGACAGAGACGGCGCGCGGAAATCTGATTTTTACAACAACATTCCCGGCGCTCGACGCGGCGGGGCGTGCGGCCCTTGCGCAGATCCTCGTGGAGAAAAAGCCGTCATTAGTGATTTTCGACGTATGGCGCAGGTGTCAACCGCAAATAACAGAGCAGGGATTGAACGCGCAGCAAAAGGACTATCAGGCGATTTTCCCCTTAACGTGTCTTGCCGCTGAAAGCAATACGCCGATTTTGATTCTCACACATCAAAACAAGCAAGCAACAAAAGCCGGTGAGATGCTTGATGGCGTGGCCGATTCTCTAGGACTATCCGGGGCGGTCGATGGCGTTATCACGCTCAACAGAGACGGACAAAGCAACACGGCATTTTTAAAGAAAGAGGGCCGCGAATACGAAAACACCGATGATATACATATGGCGTGGCAGCCCGGCGGCGGGTGGAGGCTCGCAACCGCTCAAGAGGTGAAGGATAAAGCAGACGCGGCGGAAAGTGAGACTAAACGGAAAATTAGGCAAGCGCTCGAAAATGCCGTCAATAGTCACGGCGATGTTATACCGCTTATGCCCGCTGAACTGTCAGAGCGAACGGGCATAAAGCCGGGGACAATCCGCGCGACATTGAAAAGAATGCTTGAAATTGAGGCCGTATTAAAAGACCGTGAAGGCGCATACTATCTCAATCCAGCTCTTTATCTCTCTCTAAAAAATAATAATAATAATAAATTTGTAACGGGTGTAACGGGTGTAACAGGTGTAACAGGTGTAACGGGTGTAACGCAAGAAGATAATCAAGGGTGTAACGGCCTTGCAACGGACCTTGTAACGGACATAAACTCAGCAGTAGCAAGGGATGAGGCTAAAAGCGTTACAAGCGTTACAAACGTTACAGAAAACGACAAGGACGAAAAAAGCCCCGTTAATAGATCGCCGTCACTGTTGTCTGCTAGGCTGGCGCCGTTTTACAAGGGCAAAAAAGCCGATGAAATAGCGCAATCATTGGCAGCCGCGATAACTGACTTAAACAAGGCGGCATCTAGTGTTGCAAGTGTTTCGGCTCTTGCTGAACAGCTTGCGCAGGCAGACGAAACAGCGCAGGCCCGTAACGTGGAGGCCCTTCGATGAAACAGACAAAAGAACAGCGTGAAGCCGCGCAAGCCGCGCTTAAACTTGCGGTGGCGCAGGAAATCAGCCGCCGGACAGGTGAGGAATACTTCTTTGAATACCACTTTGCCCGGCCCGCGCGGGCTTGGCGGTCAGACGTTGCGTGGCCGCGTGTTCGCGTGGCCTTGGAGATTCAAGGCGGAAACTGGAACGGCGGGCGGCATTGTCGGCCCTCGGCTATGCAAGCGGAATATGATAAGCAAAACGGCTATTCGTCGCGCTCATGGTTGTGTTTTTATGCGGACTGGGCGCAGATGAGACGACCAGAACTGGTGGATATGATCGCGGAGACGATACAGCGCAGGAAGGGAGCGTATACAGATGACGGCGAACAGAGAAAAATACTATTTTGTGGTGAGTGAAGCCGGGCGGCCTTTTTGGCGCGGCATGGCCGAAAATGAACGCGATGCACTGGACGCGGCGGCGCGTGAAAATGGGCTGTGCTCTTATCGGTACGCCGTCGCGCTGGGTCTTATCGCGCGGGATGCGTGGACGGTCGAAAAAACTGATTTTCGTATGTGTCAGATCGTGGGCATGGTAGACGGAGTGGAGCGCGTGTTAATGGCCGCGCCGATTCGTGATATTGGAGACGTTGACCGCATGAAAGATGAAATACCCGATGAGATTTACAACACAGCGAAGCCCGGGACAGTGCGGGCGGTGTGGCTGTTTTAATGGCAAGCGGTGACGGTTCATACTCTCGCGACGTTGACCGGCTGGGCGCAGCTATCGACGCGATAGCACGCAAATGTTGGCGCGGCTTGCCCGCTCTTATGGGGCAGGCCGCCCGGCCCTCGCTGGTTCAGATAGCGGACGCGCTCAAAGTGTGCGGCGTTGACGTTGACGCGGCTTTTATCCTTGAGGAATGGCCCGCGATTCTTGAAGCGGTACGGGTGTTCATTTCCCGTTATCCCGATGATTGGGCGCTCTACCGTGAATTTATCATCATGAAGGAAACAAGCCGCGCAAGATGGGGGCAAAAGGGCGCAGCGGTCAAGCTCGCAGAGCAAAAGGGCATTGAGCGCTATGAAGTGTACGCGAACGTGCGCAGCGTTCCACGGAGGATCGCGGCGCTGTACAACTTGACACAACTTGACAAATAGGGGTGATTGTATGGCCGAAAAGGTGCGCAAGGTATCAGAGGCGGAGCTGGCAGACGCGCTTGTAAAATCAGGCGGCATTATGGCAGAAGCCGCGCGGCTCATTGAGCAGACAATCGGGCAGCCATATACCCGGCAGGCGGTGCATGAGCGCGTAAAAGGTTCGCTTGCTTTGCGAGACGCGGTACGCGCCGGGCGAAATGAACTGGTAGACATTGCCGAAAGCAAGTTATGGGAAATGGTCAAGGCAGGCAATGAAAAGGCAATATTTTTCGTGCTGGAGACGCGCGGGCGGCGGCGCGGCTTTGAGAAAAGCGGCGACACGACAGAGGATTTAAAAGCAGACGCGCATAATGATTTACATATCATCTATGACTAAGGCATAACAAAAGCCGCCCGGCTCGCAGGTATTCCCGGCGGCGGGCGGCTCTGTTTATTCAGTCTTTAACACATATTCAAAGACGCGCAAAAGCGGGCGCAGGGGCGGCAATCTTGCGCGGGGTGGTTAGTTATCCATGCCCGGCAAAGTCAAAGCGCGGCGGGGCGCTGATGGCTCAATGTGGCGATTTTTGAACGCGGTTTTATTCCACGGTGTGGCCCGTCACGGGCCTAGGCTCTTGATTCTGTCAGGCTCAGGAAGTCGCGCAGGCGGTTTTGTTCGTATTCAGCGACAAGGGCAATCATGGCCGCGGGATCGTGTTCGCGGTCGAAGGTATCAAGCGCGTCGTAGTACCGGCGGCGGTCTTGGTATTTCACATCGATAGGCAAGTATCCCGCTTTCATCAGCTGGAAATTGAGGATCAATCGACCGGTACGCCCATTGCCGTCAATGAAGGGGTGAACGCGTTCAAAGCGCAGATGGAACAGGGCGGCGGCCTCGATGGGGGGAGCGCTGGAACGGCTGAAATCATTCAGCAATGCGGCGATGTGCTCAGGAATAAAAAGCGGGTCGGGCGGGGTGAATGACGCGCCGGAAATGACGACTGGAACGCGGCGGTAGCGGCCTTTATCCTCGGGGCGGTTCATGAGTACCAAAGAGTGAATTTCTTTGATGGTGCGTTCTGTCAGCGGGGCGCCGTCATGTATCAGGCTTTCCACGTACTGGAAGGCGTCACGGTGCCCGATGGCGTCTAGGTGGTCGCTCAGGGGCTTTTCCCCGATGGTGACGCCTGATAGTACAAGCGCGGTTTCGCGCAGGGTTAAAGAATTGCCCTCGATGGCGTTTGAGTTGTACGTGTATTCGATGGTGAATTGTTCGCGCAGGCGTTCCAGTTCGCCGCGTGTGAGCGGGCGGCGGGCGTCAAGTTCTGCTTTCAGTGCAGTGAGCGCGGCAAGATCGATCATTCTTTTTCCTCTTGGGGCGGTTCCGGCATGTGCTCGATAACGGCCTCGATTGGAACGTTTAGGGCGGTGCAGATGCGGTCAAGCACTTCTAAAGCGATGTAATCGCCTTTGTTGATTTTTGTGATGGTGCGCGACGATGTAGCAATCATTTGTCTTAATTGCTCTTTGCTCATGTCTTTGTCAATGAGCGTTTTGAATAGGGGTTTATAGGTGAATGGCATTTAATCACGTCCTTTCGATTTTCAGATTATACCACGAATTTTTCAGAAGTGAAAAAAAGATGTTGACAAGTGAAAAGAGACATGATATTATTCAGTTGTGAACGAAAAACAGTTCAGAAGTGAATATCACTGAAAGGACGGTATAACAAAATGTTTAGCAAGCAGGAATTGGAGCAGCTCAAGGCGGCGCGGGTGCTTTTCGCGAAGCTCGCAAAAGACGCGGCATGGTATGGCGAAGAATGGGCCGATGAAGAAAAAAGCGCACGTCGCGAAGGGCGCGCGGCTTGAAGAAAAGGCCCACAGGTACGCCTTTTGCCTTGATGAGCTTGCGGCGGTGCTTGATGATATGGCGGTGTCGGTCGGTCCGGTGCTCGACGAACATTTGCCCGATGTCGCGGGCGCGGAAAACTTGCCGGGATATTACGCGGCGGATTAGGAGGTGAAGATCATGCAGGGACGGCGGCATAAACTGACAGGCAAAGCGCGGCAACACGAGATCATATTGTACCGCTTGGCGTGTAAGCTGGGTGATTATGAAGATGCGCGCGAACGTTTGCGGCATTTGCTGTGCTGGTGGATTGATTGCAACAGTTTAAGGGGGTAATGGCAATGAAACTGCTTTATTCTCACAGCACGGAGGGGTGGAGGCGGTACGCCTTGCGCATGTTGGCCTATGGCCGGGCGCTTGCTGATATGGGCTTGCCGTTTGGGCATCCTGAACGCGAACGGGTGCGCCGGTCGTATCGCGCAGCGCGTAACAAGATGTACGCAGAGCAGCGCAGAATCGACGCGGCGGGGCGGCTGATCGCGGTCACAAAAAAAGCCCCTCAAACTGGACGCGGGCGGCGTAACCAGTAGCAAGGGGCGGCGGCTTAGGCGTGAACAAAAGCCGCTCGCATTGTAGCACGCGGGCGGCCATATTACAAATCGGAGGTCATAAAATGCAGGGCGTTGTTATTGATGTATATTCACCCGGTGAGGGCGCGGAGGTTATTTTCCCGGACGGGTCGCGGACGTGTGTAGGTTGTACGGGCGGGCGCTTTTGGGGCAGCATAACCCCGAAGCGCGTTGATATTGATGGAACGATTTTAGAAGACCGTCATGATATGGCGGAAAGCTGGGCGCGGCGTGTCTTTGGCGGCCCTAAAGGGCATAGCATGGCAAGCGGTGACGACATGGCGCTTTTTAAGAAGTGTTGTGAAGCTCTTAAGAGATCGGGCAATACCGGCGCAAGCCGGAAATCATAGAAAGGTGGTATGCGTTATGAGTAAGCAGATCGGTGTTTTTGACGATGTGAAAATGAATGTTGGTAGTGTATCCGTTGCCCCTTTAAAATGGCTATGGTGTCTTTTGAAGCTGATAATTCGTCGTGCGCTTTTTTCTTTCCTGATGATGAAGAACAGGGGGCGGTGTACGGTGTGCGCGTTCAGGTGGTGGACGGCAATGAAAACTCACTTGCAGCTGATTTTGCGGCGCGTTGGCAAGATGAGCTTGATTGCCTCAATCCGGGCGGTAATTTCACAACTGACGACGAAAAGCGCGTTATTATTGCGGTGCTGGCGATGGTTCGGCCTGAATGGACGAAAAAGCACTTGACCGATGACGGAGAAAAAACTGACCGCCGTAAACGCGCGGAAACGGGCCTAACTTTGCCGGGGTGGTATAATAACCCCTAAAAGAAAAGCCCTGGGCGCTGGCAGGCGCTCAGGGCTGAAAGACACAATTATTTGATGGTGCGCGGCGCTCGCTTATCTCTTGCGGCTAAAAGCTCAACGGGTGAGGTGAGCGCTTGCGCTTTTTTGAGATCGTCGTCTGTCAGGTGGATATACCTTTGTGTCATGGTGGGCGTGCTGTGGCCCATGAGGCGCTGGAGCGTTTCACCATTCATGCCCGCGCGAAGATGGAGCGTGCAAGCGGCGTGTCGTAGATCGTAGGGCTTGAAGGTGAAGCCGTCGCGCAGGCGGTATTTTTTAAGGCGGCTATTCCATCGTGATACGGTCAAGGCGTGGCCCGTAACAGATGAAAACACGGGCGCGTTTTCCCATTCTTGCGGGCGGTACATCAAGAATCGTTTCAGCGCGGCGGCGGTTGTGGGCGAAAATGGCAGCGTGCGCGGGCGTCGCGTTTTTGCCGCCGGGGCTGGTATCGTGACGGCAAAAGAGGATAGATCAAAGTCGGTGGGCAAAAGTTGCAGCGCCTCGCCGGGGCGGGCGGCGGTGTCAAGGGTAAAGAGCATGAGTGCATAGTCGCGCAGCCCGGCCCATGTTTTCCTGTCAGGTAGCGCGAGTAGCTCTTTCACCTTTTCGGCGTCGATGTTCCTAAATTTGCCCGGTGCCGGGCGGCGCTTGATTCCTCGAAAAGGGTCTATCCCGGGTGGCTGTATGCCCTCGCTGGTTGCCCATTGCCAAAACGCGCGCAGGGCGTTTAATCGGTGGTTGAAGGTATCAGGCGCAATCGGCGCGCTGGTTGCCCATTGCGTGAATGCGTCGCGCATGGTGGCCGGGTCGCCCCATGCCGCCGGAAAGAGTTTGAAGAATTGGCGCAGCAGTTGGGATAGATCCATTTGTGCACGTGGGCTTATCCCTTGTAATGTCTTATAGCTCAGAAAAGCGGCGGCGGCGTTTTCCCATGTTGTTACGGGCCTGTTCGTTATAGGCGTTATCTTTGCTCGCACGGTCGAATCTCCTTTTGCTATGTAATCATTTTGTGTACAAATAAGACACGGTAGAAAATTTCGACTTTTAACAAGCCGTCGCTGCTAAGATTGACAAGTTCGTTTATCCTGCTATAATGCGCGGTGTCGTTGCGGGGTTTTCCGCTCCATTCCGTGCGCCGGTAGCTCAGTCGGATAGAGCAACGGCCTTCTAAGCCGTGGGCCACGGGTTCGAATCCTGTCCGGCGCGCCATTTATAGTTCGGACAAATTAGGTTTATATGGTGGGTGTAGCTCAGCTGGTTAGAGCGGAGGATTGTGGATCCTCAGGTCGAGAGTTCGAATCTCTTTACCCACCCCAATTTGGATCGTTAGCTCAATCGGCAGAGCATCTGACTCTTAATCAGAGGGTTACAGGTTCGATTCCTGTACGATCCACCATTTTATGGATCATTAGCTCAATCGGCAGAGCATCTGACTCTTAATCAGAGGGTTACAGGTTCGATTCCTGTATGATCCACCATTAAAATTGTCCCCGGTCTGTCTACAGGCCGGGTATTTTTATAATTGTACGATGCGAGGGTGGCGAAATTGGTAAACGCGCCAGACTTAGGATCTGGTACCTTCGGGTTTAGGGGTTCGAGTCCCCTCCTTCGCACCATTAATTTGTAAATATCGTATCTTAGGCATTCGACAAAAAAAGCATCCATCGTGTAAAATACGCGGCGGATGCCTTTTTTATTGCATTATACGGTGTCATTTTTGAGAGCGTGGCTGCTCTAGTACTTTAGTTCAAACTTACAAAACGCTGGCTTTGTCGAATAGATTGAGATTGGCTTTTCTCTTTTATTATAAGGAGGTTTTTATATGTGCAAGGTTGTTGTGCTGAACGCCGCAAAGATGGATTTTGACGGCAGCTTGGATTTTTCTGTGCTTTCCGATAAAGTTCAGGTATATGCAGACAGTCATGGGAAGGAGATTCTTGATCGTATTGATGGCGCTGACGCTGTCGTGACTAAGGAGCTTGTACTGACGCCGGAATTGGTCGCGCAGTTTCCCGCAAGCGTGAAACTTATCTGTGAAGCGGGCACCGGGTACAATAACATTCCGCTTGATGCTGCGCGGGCTAAGGGCATCACTGTTTGCAATATTCCGGCTTACAGCACACAGCGTGTGGCGCATACTGCTGTCATGCTCATGCTCAATCTGGCCTCGTCGATGCAGAAACAACTGCGCATGTTGGCTGCCGGAGATCGACGTAATTTCAGCGAACATCTTATGGTCCCTCATGCGGAAGTGAACGGCAAGACTTTGGGCGTGATCGGCGCCGGAAACATTGGACGCTGCGTGATCAAGATCGCCCGCGCCCTTGAGATGAACGTGCTTGTTTACACCCGCACACCGCGGGCCAGTGAAGAAGGGGTAACGTACACGACACTTGATGACGTTTTACGTAACAGCGACTATATTTCGCTGCATTGCCCTTTGACGGATAAAACTCGTCATATCATCGACACTGAGGCGTTGAGTAAGATGAAGACATCTACTTTTTTGATCAACACTTCACGAGGCGCTTTGGTGGACGAACCGGCGTTGATCGCTGCTCTTAAAACGGGGCGCATTGCCGGTGCTGGGCTCGATGTTCAGGAAGTTGAACCACCTGCTGCAGACAATCCATTATACGAAATGGAAAATGTGATCATCACTCCACACATGGGTTGGAAGGGAATAGAAACGCGGCAGCGGCTCGTCTCCATCATTGCCGAAGACATTCAGAGTTTCTTTGCCGGAACGCCGGTTAATGTCGTAAGCTAGGAAGAATGATTTTGCTCTCCCCTGGCCGATTCAGAGAAATGATTTGATCGAAGACGCGATGGAGCTGTTCTACGAGTCCTTTGGTGTGAGTCTTCAGTATGTGTATCTACGGTAAACAATACGTGCCAGTGCTGCACGCGGCACGTTTCGTCAGACAGGCCGTCACGTGAGTTCATTTCACGACATGAGAACTTCTCGCCATAACATCTCTCGATAGTTAGAGAGATAATGTTTAATCATCTAGAATTAGATTAGAGCACTTCAATTAATTTAAGGAGACACTGATTAAATGAGCCCTATGAACTACCGAGGAATTTCGTTGTCTGGTAAGGAGAAGCGAAGAGGCATAGCGGGGCTATGTTGATGAGCTTCGACGCAGCCAGGCAGCGAAAGGCTCGGCAGGGTGCGGGCGAATTAATCAGCGTCTCCTTAATATCATCAGCCTCCCTTTCAACGTTGTTGAAAATTCAACGTTGGGAAGGAGGCTGTTTTTCTTTTCCTCAAAGGCGGAAAATCGTTTTTTTCGATGTACATCAACTTGACGTAAAATCGATAGTCATGTAATCTTAGTATCAAGCTTAGACTATGTATTATGAGAAAGAAAAATAAGATCGTCGCCTGATTGCCCGGCGGCGATGAATTTTTAGAGGGAGGGTGCCTATGGAGCAAGAAGTCTTATTGCGAGTTGAACATGTGGGCAAGTCCTTTTTGGGAAATAGAGTGCTGAAAGATGTATCCTTTTCGCTTGAAAGAGGACGTATCCTTGGTTTGGTCGGAGAAAACGGAGCTGGAAAATCTACGTTGATGAACATCCTTTTTGGTATGCATGTGATTGCTGAAACAGGTGGATACGAAGGATGTTTTTATATTAATGGAGCTAAAGCGGATTTTCACAGTCCCAATGACGCACTTGCCGCAGGGGTAGGCATGGTGCATCAGGAATTTTCGCTAATCCCTGGATTTTCTGTGACTGAAAATATAGTTTTGAATCGTGAATCTCTCAAATACAATCCGCTTGTCGAAGCATTTGGCGAACGCTTGCAGACTCTTGATCGCCGTGATATGAAAAAAAGAGCTGATGAAGCGATCAAAAAACTGAATTTTGCTCTTGATGGTGAAACTGTCGTCTCCGAATTGCCTGTGGGGCATAAAGAATTTGTCGAAATAGCGCGTGAGATTGAAAAAAGCGGCACGCAGCTTCTTGTTTTAGATGAACCAACCGCGGTGCTGACAGAAAGCGAAGCAGAGATCCTTCTTTTGTCTATGAGACGTCTGGCTGAAGCCGGAATCGCCATTATCTTTATCTCACACCGCTTGCAGGAAATCATGGAAGTGTGTGACGACATTGTGGTTTTGCGTGACGGAGAAGTTGTCCTGACGACCACGCCATCGCAAACGAGCGTTCGTGAAATTGCTTCGAGCATGGTCGGACGGAGTATAGATAGAGCAGGCTGTGCCAAGCAGCACATACATTATACCGAACGAACGCTTTTGTCAGTGCGCGGACTTTGGGTAGATATGCCCGGCGAGATTGTGCAACATGTTGATTTTGACGTTTATGACGGTGAGATTTTGGGCATCGGTGGACTTGCCGGACAGGGAAAATTAGGAATACCAAATGGCATAATGGGATTATTCCCTGCAGGAGGAACTGTTATTTTTGATGGGGAAGAACTGAGACTTAACGATCCGACATCTCCTCTTTCTATGGGGATATCGTCAGTTTCTGAAGACAGACGGGGTGTTGGACTGCTTCTTGATGAATCGATCGCTTGGAACATTGTTTTCACGGCGATGCAAAATCAAAGGCGTTATCTCAAACCCTGTTTGGGCGGTCTGTTTAGGATTCGTGACGAGGCCGCGATCGCAGACTGTGCTCAGAAATACATAAAAGAGCTTGAGATAAAGTGTGTCAGTTCTCGTCAACGAGTTCGTGAGCTTTCTGGCGGAAATCAACAGAAGGTGTGCCTCGCGAAAGCGTTTGAAACGCATCCAAGGCTTTTGTTTGTTTCAGAACCAACGCGCGGGATCGACGTAGGTGCCAAAAAAGTTGTCCTCGATACTTTGAAACAGTACAACCGTGATAACGGGATGACGATCGTCATGGTATCGTCAGAACTTGAAGAATTAAGGACGATTTGCGACAGAATAGCGATCATCGATAAAGGGATAGTCTCGGGAATCAAAAGTGCTTCCGTAGCATCTGAGGAATTCGGTTATCTGATGCTTGGTTCGAACGAGGAGGCGGCAGTATAATGGAGCGTATCAGCAAATTTGTGGAAAGGGCGGGATGGCCGCGGATCCTTATCGCGCTGTTTCTGTTGTCGCTTTTTGTCATCGCGCCGTTTGTAGGCGTGCGGCTCGATTCGTCTATCAACGACACCTTGGTGCGCTTTGGTATGAACGGTGTCCTGGTCCTGGCTATGGTGCCGATGGTACAGTCTGGATGCGGACTCAATTTTGGCCTTCCTCTCGGCATCATATCCGGTTTAATAGGGGCGGTCACAAGTGTTGAGCTTGAGGTGACAGGCATTGTTGGCGTCCTCACCGCGATTTTGATAGCTACGCCTTTTGCTTTGTTTTTGGGTTGGTGCTATGGCTGCCTTTTGAACAGAGTCAAGGGCAGCGAAATGATGATTGCGACTTATGTGGGTTTTTCTTCGGTTGCTTTGATGTGCATCATGTGGCTTGTTCTGCCTTACAGCAGCCCGAACATGGTGTGGGGGTATGCGGGCAAAGGGCTGCGGACCACCATTTCCGTAGAGGCTTTTTGGCAGAATGCTGTTAGCAGGATCGGAGCGTTTCGGATCAATGAATTTCTTGCTGTGCCGACGGGGATGTTTCTTGTGTTTCTTGCGCTTTGTCTGGCAATGTCGCTGTTCATGAAAACACGAACGGGAACGGCGATGACGATTGTGGGTTCAAATCCCGATTATGCGCGAGCCAGCGGTGTGAATATCAATAAGATGCGTACACTTTCTGTCGTTCTGTCAACGTGGCTCGGGGCCGTAGGGATCATCATGTACGAGCAGAGTTTCGGCTTCATTCAGCTTTATATGGGACCATTTTATATGGCGTTTCCTGCTGTTGCGGCTATCCTGATTGGCGGGGCGTCGGTAAAGAAGGCGGGGATGATCAATGTGATCGTTGGCACGATCCTCTTTCAGGGGATCCTGACGATGACACCGTCGGTCATCAACAACATGATCCAGACAGATATGTCGGAAGTGATCCGAATTATCGTTTCCAACGGCATGATCCTTTATGCCCTGACACGTGCTACTAAGGTGAGATCATGATGGATAATTGGAAAAAAATAAAATTGTTCTTGCTCCGTAATGCTGTACCAATCGTTTTCATTCTTGTCAGCGCGGTTGCGATACCTCTTTCTCAATTCTCTGTCGATTACCTTGTACAGGAGCTGCTTGTTCGTCTATCGAGGAATTCCTTTTTAGTACTGTCGCTTCTTGTGCCTATCTTGGCTGGAATGGGGCTCAACTTTGGCATGGTCCTCGGTGCGATGGCCGGCCAGCTTGGGTTAATCTTTGTCAGTGATTGGAATATCGTCGGCGTATATGGCCTGTTCCTTGCTGCGCTAATCGCAACTCCCTTGGCAATTTTTTTCGGCTGGATCTGCGGTGAGGTGTTGAACAAAGCGCGCGGACGCGAAATGGTAACATCTTACATTCTCGGCTTTTTTGTCAATGGTGTATATCAGCTGGCTGTTCTTTATGGTTTGGGCGCCGTCGTGCCGATCCGCAGCGCTAAACTGCTCTTGTCGCGGGGATATGGAATACGAAACACGCTCAATCTAGACAATTTGCGAAAATGTCTTGATGATTATATTCCGTTTTCTATTGGTGAGATCTGGATCCCGTTGGCGACGTTTGCAGTTATAGCTGTTTTCTGTCTGTTCATAATTTGGTTCAGACGCACGAAGCTTGGACAGGATATGCGTGCGACAGGGCAGGACATGGCTGTTGCCGAAGCTTCAGGTATCCGAGTGATGCGTACGCGAGTCCTTTCCATTATTATATCAACGGTGTTGGCAAGTTACGGACAGATCATCTTTCTTCAGAATGTAGGCACCCTAAATACATATAACAGTCATGAACAGGCTGGTGTTTTTGCAATTGCCTCTCTGCTTGTGGGCGGGGCAAGTGTCACACGTGCGTCGATCTTAAATGTTTTTGTTGGCGTTATCCTGTTTCACCTTATGTTTATCGTTTCGCCGATGGCCGGCAAGTATCTTACCGGTGACGCGCAAATAGGTGAGTTTTTCCGTGTCTTTGTATCATATGGGATCATCTCGCTGGCGCTGGTCCTTCATGCTTGGCGACGGCAGGCGGATCGCGATGCGGCTCGATCTGTCCAAAGATCTGCGGTTGCCGACAAGGGGGCAGAAAAATGACTCTAAGGCGTTTTCTGATCGATATCGCGCTTCTTTCATTGCTGGTTTTGTTAGGCTGGAGATGTTATGACCGCGGCAAGGCGTACGATTTCATCGTGCAAAACACGAAATTTAATAGTGCGGAACTATCCTTGCCAGGAATGGAAGCTGTGCAATTATCAGTTGACGGTGGTCCTTCAAAAACATTATATGACGGAGACACAGAACAGATGGTTGCAGTAGGAAGCGGCATGCATAAACTGCGGATCGATGTACTCGATCCTGATGATCGGCCTGTCCAGGGACAGAGCAAAATTTTTATTTTTGATATAAAAGAACTCGGCGCCCAGGCAAAGGTAAATATCCCAATGGCCTATCATCGGGCAGAGCGGATCAAATAAACTAACCATTGAACTCAGGTTAAAGGCAGAAATTGGCCAAAAAGTCTGTTCGGGTATTGACAGAATTCGACTTTTGAAGTAATTTAGCTAGGCTGCTGGAAAGAAATAACCGTCCAATTTCTTTTATGCGAAGGAGTCGCAAAATCAATGTCCAAGAATGTAAACAGAAAAGTTGCTCCAAAAGGTAAGATCGTTCGCCGCCTCGGCGCGAATATCTTTGGTAATCATAAGTATGACAAGCTGCTTGACGGGGATAAGACGGTTCCTCCGGGAGGAATGCCTCGCCGTCGTCAAAAGCAGTCTATTTACGGCCTTCAGCTTCAGGAAAAACAGAAGATCCGTCTTGCTTACGGTGTGAGCGAGAAGCAGCTTCGCGCTGTTTATGCCGCCGCAAAGAAAATGGAAGGCGTTACGGGCAGCAATATGCTTATCCTTCTGGAAAGCCGTTTTGACAATGTCGTTTATCGCCTTGGTTATTGCACGACAAGACCGCAGGCCCGTCAGTTGGTCCGTCATGGTCATTTCTTGCTGAACGGCCGTAAGGTCGATATGCCCGGCTGTCTGTTGAATCCCGGTGATGTTATCACGATCCGTGAGCGCAGCGCTGAATTGAAAGTACTTAAGGAGAATCTCGAGGCTGCTGCTTCGGTTTCAAAGCCGGCGTGGCTGACTCTTGAAGGTGCTCGCGGCACCGTTGTGCGTATGCCTGAGCGTGCTGATATTCCCAATATCGCTGACGAGCAGGTCGTCGTCGAATTCTATTCAAAATAATAAACACCTTTGCAAAATTAAGGGGCAGTCCAATCGACTTGGGCTGCCTTTTTGTATAATATCTTTGTTATGAAAATGCATAAACTTTCCTGACGACCGGCTGTCCTTTTGCTTAAAGCTCATTCGTAGAACTATCAGAATAAGAAAATTCACCTAATTATATCGACTTCAATGAGTAAATACGTTAGAATAGCGGTAATTCACATTATGTTTAATGAGGAGGGCGTTGTTCGTGTCTTATAAAATTATTTTTCTGCGTCATGGTGAGAGTGAGTGGAATAAAGAAAACCGCTTCACAGGATGGACGGATGTTCCCTTGTCCGATAAAGGTGTTGAGGAGGCAAAAGCTGCCGGTCGACTGCTGAAGGATGAGGGTTTTTCGTTTGATGCTGCCTACACTTCGTGCCTTAAGCGAGCAATCAAAACACTTGATCTTGTTCTTGAAGAAATGGATTTGATGTGGATCCCTGTTGTTAAGGATTGGCATCTTAATGAACGTCACTATGGTGCTCTGCAGGGATTTAATAAGGCGGAGATGGCCGAAAAAGTCGGTGAAGCGAAAGTCAAGTTGTGGCGTCGAAGTTATGATGTGCCGCCGCCAGCGCTGACTGCTGATGATCCCCGATATCCTGGCAGCGATCCGCGATATAAGGATTTGACGAGTGCGGAACTGCCTTTGACTGAGTGTTTGAAGGATACTGTTGCACGCGTGTTGCCTTATTGGAGTAACGTCCTGTGCCCCGAGATCCGTTCAGGCAAAAAGCTGATCGTTGTTGCGCATGGCAACAGTCTGAGGGCCCTAATCAAATATCTTGACAATGTCAGCGATGAAGAGATCATCGGCTTGAATATTCCTACCGGCATACCGTTGATGTATGAGCTGGATGATGTTCTCAAGCCAATTTCGCATCGTTATCTGGGCGACGAAGAAGCTGCTAAGGCTGCGGCAGAAGCTGTCGCGAACCAGGCGAAGAAAAAGTAACACTTATAATTGGGATATGTCCGGCGCTATCGTTGTTTGGCCGATGACGCGCCGGGCGGCCATAAACGAGCTTTTCTGTTTTCCGGTTTTCTGTTATGATAGATGTAGTTTTATAAATTTATCCTTTAGGGGGACTTTGAAATGAATCTTTCTGTGATCGATCATCTGGGTGTCGCTGTTCCTAGCATCGACGAAGCGCTCAAGTTCTGGCAGGATACGCTCGGCATCAAGTGCCATGGCGTGGAGACCGTCGAGGATCAGAAGGTGACGACGGCGTTCCTTCCCGTTAAGGACACCGAAGTTGAGCTGCTGGAGCCGACCTGTCCCGAAAGCCCTGTCGCCAAGTTCATGGAAAAGAACGGCGGCCGCGGCGGACTCCATCATGTGGCCATCCGTGTCGAAAACCTCGAGGCTGCTCTGGCTGAACTGAAAGAAAAGGGCGTCAAGCTGATTGACGAGAAGCCTCGTCTTGGTGCCGGCGGCGCGATGATCGCCTTCCTGCACCCCAAAGCGACCGGCGGCGTTCTGCTTGAGCTCTGCGAGCGTAAGTAATCGGTAATAAAAAAACAACGTCGGGATCGTCTGCTACGGACGGTCTCGACGTTGTTTTTTTATTGTGGAAGGTGTTTTCTCATTTTTTTGTAAAGTGTCAACGCCCTACGATAGGCGCGGTCTTTTGCCGCAGCGTCGAGTCGCGGATCAGTGTAGGCGAGTCCTTGTGACGCGTCGGAGTTGCCGCATAATTTAGCTAATTCAAACCATATCCGGGCTTCTTCGAGGTCGACCTTGACGCCTTCGCCGTTTGCGTACATCACGCCCAGGTTGAGCTGGGCGCGGGAGTTGCCGGTCAACGCGGAGCGTTCGAACCACCTTTTGGCCTGAGGCAGATCTTGCTTTATCCCGTCGCCAGTTTTCAGAAGCCAACCGACGTTGTACCAAGCTGCAACGTTGCCATATTCCGCTGCTTCCTTAAAGTAGGTGTATGCTGCCGCATGGTCTTCTTTGACTGACTCGCCGGTGTAATACATGACGCCAAGTCGGAAAAGTGCTCCGCTGTTGCCCAGTGCAGCGGCCTTTTGATACCACTGTAGAGCCTGCTCGGGGATTTTTTTTGCACCTACGCCGGTCTCGTGCATTTGCGCAAGCGTATTCATAGCTTCTGTGCTGCCGGTGTCGGCGGCTTTTTTGTACCAGAAGTAAGCGCGGTGTTCGTCTTTTTTTACCGCGATACCGTTGCGGTACAGCTGTGCAAGAATGAGGCGTGACTCCGGCAGGCCGGCTTTTTCTGCCTTTTCCAGCAGAGTTACAGCATCGTGCTTCGAAATTCCCTGAAAAGAACCGTTCAGTGCGAGCACGGCAAGGTATTTTAACGAGAAAACGTCACCCTGAGCGGCTGCGGCGCTATACAACTGCGCTGCCTTGGCAATATCTTTTTCGACCCCGGTCCCATCCTCGTACATAAGGCCTAGTTCGCGCTGTGCCTGATCATAGCCGCCGTCAGCTGCTCTGCGTAAAAGGAGCATCGCTTTCCAGTTGGCAATGCCGCCATTCAGGCCCCAGTTCGTCATTCGCGACAGGAGCAGGAGTGCTTGCGAGCATCCTTTATCGGCAAATTCTTTGATCGTCGGGAGTACTGTTTTGTACTGTTCTGCATTACCTGTCAGCAGGACTTTGTGGCGGTTGTAGAGCCAGGCAATGCGGTCATAATCGCGGCGACGGTCAGATAATATGATCGCCAGGGCATGATAGGGGACAGGGTTCTGGCATTGGGAGCCTGTCAATTGAGTAAAAATCAAGGTGGCTTCTTCTTGATTGCCTGAGAACCAGTTTCGCAATGCCTTTTCGATTTTTATGTTTTCGCTCGCCGTGTCGGTTTTTACCTCGGCGGCAAAAACAGAACTTGCGATGCAAATTACGGCGATTGCATGCACCGCTTTGATCAGTCTGTATTTCATGGAGGTCTCCTTTTGAGTAGTCTTATCCTATTTTACTCTAATTTTTTCTATATTGACAGAGTTTCTTCTATTGCTGATTGCACCAAAATTCCTTCTGAAGCAGCGAAGATTCGTATTATCGTTCACCTTGTTGTCTTAATGCTAACATAAGTGTGCATACTTATAAAGATCGAGGAGTGCTTAAAAGCGTCATTTGATGTTTTACTTTTCTTAATGTAAAAGGACACGTGTTAAGGAGACGCTGATTAATTCGCCCACGCCCTGGAGGGCTTTCGCCGCCTGAATGCGTCGAAGCTCACCCTAAAGGACCAGCTTCGCGTCGTCACCATAGCCCTGCTATGCCTCCTCGCTCCTCCCTGCCAGACGACGAAATCCATCGACAGGTCATCGGGCTCATTTAATCAGTGTCTCCTTAATTACGATGGTGTTGTGGGTTTATAAATAATTATTATGAAAATGACCTTGCAAAATTAATAATGTTCATATATTATAGTTGCCAAGCGTTGGGGCGTTTTAATCAGTCGCAAAATTAGTATTTTGCTCTGCTTTAAAACTAAGACAACTTCAACGTAACTCTGTTATTTTTGTAAGGAGGTATTCTTATGGATCAAATGACAGCTCTTGTTTCCAAGGCAAACGGGTTTATCTGGGGATTGTACTGCCTTATCCCACTTTTGTGCGGTACGGGGCTTTATTTTACTCTCCGCCTGAAATTCGTTCAGATACGCAAATTTGGCCGTGCGCTCAGGCAGGTGTTCGGCAATCTGACGATTTTCGGCGAACGGGCGGATAAAGAAGGAATGAGTTCGTTTCAGGCCCTTGCCACGGCGATCGCTGCTCAGGTTGGCACCGGAAACCTGGCTGGTGCGGCTACGGCGATCGCTCTTGGTGGGCCGGGAGCGATCTTCTGGATGTGGTTGGCCGCGTTTTTCGGTATGGCGACGATTTTTGCTGAGGCAGTGCTGGCTCAGCTCTTCAAGGGGCAGGACGAGCACGGACATGTGGTCGGGGGGCCTGCGTACTACATAACTGAGGGACTTCACTGCAAGTGGTTGGCTGTGTTCTTCTCGGTATCACTGATTATCGCTATTGGTTTTATTGGCAACATGGTGCAGTCCAACTCGATCGCCGATGCGTTCCACAACGCTTTCGGCGTCAACCGTCTGGCAGTCGGGTGCGTTGTCGGCTTGATAGCCGCATGGGTATTTTTTGGCGGCATGGGACGCATCGCTTCCGCTACCGAAAAAATCGTGCCGCTCATGGCAGGGCTTTATCTGATTGGTGGACTTATCATCCTCGTTCGCTTCGGAGCGCAGATACCGCATATGTTCTGGATGATCATTGACGGTGCGTTCGATCCCAAAGCGGCAACGGGCGGTCTCATCGGCGCCACAATGAAGGAAGCTATCCGCTACGGTGTGGCCCGCGGCCTTTTCTCCAACGAGGCCGGCATGGGGTCTACCCCTCACGCGCATGCTGTGGCCAAGGTCAAACATCCAGCGGAACAGGGCTTTGCAGCGATCATGGGCGTGTTCATCGACACGTTCGTCGTTCTAAACATGACGGCTTTTGTCATCTTTGTGACGGGCGTCATTGACGGCAAGACCAGCGGCATCACGCTGACGCAGAACGCGTTCACTGTTGGCCTGGGCAGCTTCGGAATGCCTTTTGTTGCCGTGTGTATGCTGTTTTTCGCGTTTTCCACGATCATTGGCTGGTACTTTTTCGGTGAGCAGAACATAAAGTATCTGTTCGGCCGTAAGGGGTTGACGCCGTATCGCCTTACCGTCGTCGCGTTTGTGGTTGCCGGGGCAGTGCTCAAACTCGACCTTGTTTGGGAACTTTCCGACTTCTTTAACGGTATCATGGTATTTCCCAACCTGATTGCCCTGATCGGTCTGGCTAAGCTTGTTTCCAAAGCACTTGATGAGAGCGAGGAACTGTAAAACAGAATTTGAATTAGAGTGTGTAAAAGAAACAACGGGCGTTTTGCGCGAGGCAGTGCGAAGCGCCCGTTCTTATTTTGCAAAATTTGCCCGGAAAAGGTATAGTTACAGCATAAGAAAAAGTTCGTAGTCGGGAGGGACGTGAGTGGAGATCAAACAGTTGCTTGATGGCCGCGAGGTGTCGCTGGCGGAGGTGCTCGAAGCTCGTGAAAGACGAGTGACACGCCAGGCTGAAGCGCTTAAATATGGCACCTGTCTTATAAGCTTTACGTTGAATATGCCGGGGCCGGTGAAACAATTTTCGTTGGCTCGAGCCTTTTTTGAGTATGGACTTTTGCGGTTGGAGCGCGCGTTGGCGCAGAAGCGTTTTTCTGTAAAGCGAAAAAAAGAGTTTTTTGAAGCCGCTGGCAGCGAGGCGTTTTGGACCGTGGATGCGCCGGCTCTTGAAGTAAAAAGGATTACCACGGCGTTGGAAGAGAGCTCCCCAGCTTCTCGTTTGTATGATATGGACGTGATCGATGAGCGCGGCGTCAAAGTTGAGCGGGGACAGGTTGGTTTGCCGCCGCGGCGATGCATCGTGTGCGGCCGTGAGGTTATGGAATGTGCGCCGCGTCGCGCCCATAGCGCCGAAGAATTGGCACGAACTGCCGTGCGGCTGATGTATGACGACGAATGTTGCCGCTTTTCTGATCTTGTTTCCGCTGCGGCGCAGAAAGCCCTGCTGTATGAAGTCTGCGTCACGCCCAAACCCGGGCTTGTCGATCGTTTCAACAACGGTTCTCATAATGATATGGATGTTTTTACCTTTGTAGACAGTGCAGTCTCACTGGTACCGTATTTTCGCCAATGCGTTTCTTTGGGGATCGAACATAGTGAACGACCGCTATCAAAGCTCTTTCCGATTCTGCGTTTGCCGGGTATGGAAGCTGAAGAGAGGATGTATCTGGCGACGGAGGGGGTAAACGCGCATAAAGGGGCTATTTTTTCTTTAGGGATCTTCTGCGCCGCACGGGGCTGGTTGTGGGGCAATGGCATGGCTTCTGAGCCTGATGCTCTCCAACAAGCTGTTGAGGATATGCTTGAATGTCTGCCGAATGAACTTGGCAGCGGTACGACGACAGCCGGCGAAAAAATTTTCTTGAGTTCGGGGGTCACCGGTGTTCGTGGCGAAGCAGCGGCTGGGTACCCTCACGTTTTTCAGACCGCTTTGCCCCTTTTTGAGAAGCTGCTCAAAAAAGGAAAATCGGTGAATGATGCGGCGGCAGTTGTGTTGTTGCGGCTGATCTGCAGCTTGGATGATACAAATATGATCAAGCGCTCCAGCCTGGATCGCTTCCGTCAAGAGCAGATAAGGATTAAAAAAATGCTTGACAACGAAACATCCCTGACGTTAGATAAAATCACGGAGCTGGATCGGTGGTTTATTCAAAATAATCTCAGCCCAGGCGGCAGTGCCGATCTTCTTGCGGTAACGCTTTTCCTGCATTTTTTAAAACCGTATAAGACAGCAACGCCATCCTGGCATGCTATCGCTATATGAAAAGGAGTGATCATAATGTCGATTATCGGAGCATTTGTCGTGCCGCATCCTCCCATCATCATGCCAGAGATCGGACGCGGCGAGGAACGTAAAATCGCGACAACCGACGCTGCTTTCAGAGAAGCGTCACTGCGTTGTGCTCAGCTTGCTCCCGACGTGTTAGTTGTTGTTTCTCCGCATTCCATATTATACCGGGATTATTTTCATATTTCGCCAGGCAGGCGGGCAAGCGGAGATTTTCGTTCTTTTGGTCATCCTGAGCTGGGGATCGAGGCTGATTATGACGAAGAGTTTGCGGATCGCATCGGAATGGAGGCGAAAAAAAGCATATTCAAGCAGGATCACTTGGCGAACGTGACCCTGCACTAGATCATGGCACGATGGTCCCGCTGAGGTATTTTTACGAACAAAGGCGTGTGCCGATCGTGCGAATTGGTCTCTCCGGCTTTTCGTTGATCGAGCATTATCGCTTTGGTGAGGCGATTGCACAAGCGGCTGCGGCATTAAAGCGTCGTGTCGTGATCATCGCTAGCGGAGATCTGTCACATAAACTCAAAGAAGAAGGGCCTTACGGATTTGTTCCTGAAGGACCACAGTTTGATCAAAAAATCATGGAAGTTTTGTCGCGAGCGGATTTTACATCACTGCTTGAATTTGATCCTGTCTTTTGTGAAAAAGCGGCAGAGTGTGGTTTGCGTTCGTTTGTCGTCATGAGCGGCGCTTTTGACGGACTTGAAGTGAAAGCGGCAAAACTGAGTTACGAAGGCCCGTTCGGAGTCGGTTATGGCGTCGTGTGTTTTGAGCCGGGAGAAAAAAGTTCAGCCAGGCATTGCGGTGAGAAATATCTTTGTCTGGAGCGCGAACGCTGTGCTCAGGCAGCTGAAAAAAACGACGAATATGTTCGTTTGGCTCGAAGCAGCCTCGAGTATTACCTGAAAACAAAGCATCCACTGCCGGTGCCATCCGGTGTGTCAGCAGAACTTTGCGAACGTCGGGCAGGTGTATTTGTATCACTCAAAAAGGGAGGCGAGCTGCGAGGCTGTATCGGCACGATCGTCCCGGTGACAGGCTCGATTGCCGAGGAGATCATACGTAACGCGATTTCAGCCGGAACGCAGGACCCTCGATTTGATCCGGTGCGAGAAGACGAACTGCCTTATCTGATTTATGACGTAGATGTGCTAACTCCGTCGGAGCGAGCCGATAAAGATTCGCTGAACCCCAAGCGTTATGGCGTGATCGTTACCAGTGGCGCTAAGCGTGGTTTGCTCCTTCCTAACCTCGATGGTGTCGACACGGTCGAACAACAGCTGCAGATCGCTCTTCGTAAAGCGGGGATAGGTCGCGGCGAACCGTATTTCATCGAACGTTTTGAGGTGGTGCGGCACTTATGACGCGCTGTGATTTATGCTTTCATCGCTGCATCCTCGAAGAAGGGCAGAAAGGTGTTTGCCGTGCCCGCAGTTGTAAAGACGGCGTCATAAAGTGTGATAACTACGGTCTGATTACTTCTGCGGCACTCGATCCGATCGAAAAAAAACCGTTGCGGCATTTCTGGCCCGGGAAGACGATCCTTTCTTTGGGGAGCTACGGCTGTAATTTGCGCTGCCCGTTTTGCCAAAACAGTGATATTTCTATGACTGACGGAACGGGGATGCGGCTTTTTCATGCCGAGCCCAAACAAATCGCGCGCAAAGCCTGGGAACTTGCTTCTCAAGGAAACATCGGCGTTGCGTACACGTATAATGAACCGACCGTAGGGTACGAGTTTGTCCTCGACTGCGCAAAAGTCGTGCGTGAATCGGGGATGAAAAATGTGCTTGTCACAAACGGTTCATTGTTGAAAAATCCCTTGGAAAAACTGTTGCCGTGCATCGACGCTATGAACGTCGACCTCAAGGGGTTCTGTGGAGATTATTACCGTTGGCTGGGCGGTGACCTGGAGACGGTGAAGGAATTCATTTGTACTTCCGTGAAAGCTGGGTGCCACGTTGAGGTGACGACGCTGATCGTTCCCGGCAAAAATGACAGTGAAGATGAGATCTGTAAACTATCTTCATGGCTTGCGTGCTTGGATCCGCAGATCCCCTTACATCTCTCCAGATTTTTCCCGCGGTACCATTATCAGAAGACAGAGGCTACGCCGGTTGCCACAGTCTACCGGCTGGCAGAGGTCGCACGCCGTTCCTTAAGATACGTGTATGAAGGCAACTGTTGAGTTGGAGGGCTCCTGGCCTTTTGAGGCCGGAGACGTATCTTATGAAAGGACTCAGTCTTATTGCTGATGTGATTTCAGATTGTTTTTACAATCACTTGCCCGGTGCAGCTTTTTTTGAATGACGCTTTTTATCGTTTCATGCGATATTCTAAAATCGTGCATGTGTTTTTGAGAAAATACATGCACGATTTTTATTATAGACGATCTGGAATGAGTTTTTTCGTGGGTTTTGCATTGACATTTGAAGATTGTATGATATGCTTATTTCCGTTATTTAAATGGTTGTTTCGGTTTATTGTGTGGGGTTATGTTGATTAAACTGAGATATTCTTGTCACATGAAGGAGGAGTAAAAATGGATGAAGGTGTCGCTCGTCCAGCAGAGATCTTCGGAATGCATGTTTTTGATAAAGCGGCAATGAGGGAGCGTCTTCCCGAGGATATCTATAAAAAACTCATGACAGCTGTGAATGGAGAAAGCAAGCTCGACAGTTCGATAGCGGATTTTGTTGCGGCGGCTATGAAGGAGTGGGCGCTATCCAAGGGAGCTACGCATTATGCGCACTGGTTCCAGCCGCGCACTGAGGCAACGGCAGAACGGCATATCGCCTTTTTAAACCTCGACGATGACGGTTCTCCAATCCAGTCTTTCAGCGGTAAAGAGCTGATCCGCAGCGAGCCGGACGCGTCTTCATTCCCATCCGGAGGCATGCGCGACACCTTTGAGGCGCGCGGTTATTGCGCGTGGGATCCTTCTAGTCCGGCATTCATTATCCTGAGCCATAAAGGTGGAACGCTGTGCATCCCATCGGTCTTCATTTCTTTCGACGGCACGCCGCTTGATATGAAGACGCCGCTGCTGAAGAGCATTGGGGTGATTCAGGAAAAGGCGATGCGCCTGCTCAAACTTTTCGGCAATCGTATGGTCCGTTCCGTCGATGTGACGATCGGGGCAGAACAGGAATATTTCCTAGTCGATGAAGCTAAAGCGCGTAAGCGTCCCGACCTTGAGTTGTGCCGCCGCACGCTGATCGGCGCACCGTCGCCAAAATCTCAGACGGTAGAGGCTCATTATTTTGGCGCTATCCATCCGCGCGTGCTCAGTTTTATGGAAGACGTCGAGCGTGACATGTATCGTCTGGGGCAAATCATGAATACCCGACATAACGAAGTTGCTCCCGGGCAGTTTGAGTTTGCGCCTGTGCTTGCCGAGGCAAACCGCGGATGCGACCAAAACCAGATGCTTATGGAAGTGATGCGTAAAATGGCACGCCGTCATCACTTCCAGCTCCTTCTTCACGAAAAACCTTTTGCCAGTGTCAACGGAAGCGGCAAGCACCTCAACGTTTCTTTACGCGACAGTGAGGGGCGGAATC
>Ga0129306_1000819_pt1 | contig 42583 bp, 24 predicted proteins | sample P827metagenome_FD_94438 | JGI IMG/M metagenome (GOLD analysis project Ga0129306, IMG submission 94438) | Capybara group fecal microbial communities from Wisconsin, USA - P827 metagenome | ecosystem: Host-associated > Mammals > Digestive system > Large intestine > Fecal | place: USA: Wisconsin... | reverse complement strand
CTATGTCCGGCAGAACCGCCCCGTCAAGGAATATCCCCTCAACCTCACCACCGATGAGGTGCGGCGCCTGTGGATGAGCCTCGACCGCGAGGCGTACCACCCAGACAGCCGCACCTACAGCTTCCTGCACGCGCAGTGCACGTCGATCTGCGCCGACATCATCCGAGGCTCGCTGCTGGGCGAGCGGATGGAATACGGCGACCTGCCGCCGGCGCTCACGGGCACGCTGCGCGACTATGCCGCCTACGCGGTGCGGGACTATCCGTGGTACAACCTGTGCTTCCAGAGCCTGCTGGGGGCCGAGGGCGAACAGCAGGGCGACCTCTGGGAGAAGCTGGCGCCGATGGACATCGTGACGGTGTGGAGCGGAGCATCCATCGTCGACGCGGCGGGGAACAGACGCCCCGTCCTGGGCGACGAGCACGTGCTCTTTGCCGCCCCTCAGACCTCTAACCCCTCACCCCTAACCCATCACCCTACTCCATTCACCCCCACCCTATGTTTCGCCGTGCTGCTCGCCGTCACGCTGCTGCTGACGCTTGCTGAAAACAGGTTAGGGGTCAGGGGCGAGAGGTTAGTGCAGGCCTACGACGCCCTCCTGCTGGGCCTGCAGACCCTGCTGGGACTGTTCTTCACGGGGCTGCTGCTGTTCTCGAAAGCGCCGTGGATGGCGGGGAACCTGCTGCCCATCGTCTTCAACCCCATACCCCTTGTCGTCTGGCTGTGCCTGCGGAGGAAGAAGGCCATCCGCTGGGCGCGTGCCGCCTATGCCGCCGTGCTGGCGGCGATGATGGTGGCTGCGGCCTTCGTGCCACAGCTCGGCTGGGCCCACGTCCTGCTGTTTGCCTCGTTCCTCGTCCGTGTGATCGCTCATATCCTCAAATCGGTCAAAACCCCACAAACATGAAAAAAGCAATCCTAACCCTCTTTGCGCTTGCCGTCGGCAGCGCGATGACAGCCCAGACGCTGGCGCCCTTCAAGGCGGGCGACCGCGTGACGTTCGTCGGCAACAGCATCACCGACGGCGGACACTATCACTCGTACATCTGGCTCTACTACATGACACGCTTCCCCAGCCGGCAGATGTGGATGGCCAACTGCGGCATCGGCGGCGACACCGCCGAGGACATCCTGCGACGCTTCGACGGCGACGTGGCCGCCAAAAACCCCACCGTCGTCACACTCACCTTCGGCATGAACGACACGGGCTACTGGGAATACAACGGCGACGACGCGCAGCGCTTCGCCGACAGCAAGGTGGCCGAGGCACGGCGTAACTTCCTCGAAATCGAGAAGAAGCTGAAAAAGCTGACCGGCACACGCGTGGTGATGGTCGGCACGTCGCCCTACGACCAGACATCGACCTTCAACGACAACATCTACCGCCGCAAGAACGACGCCATGCAGCGCGTCATCGCCATCCAGGACTCGGCGGCACGGGCCAACCACTGGGAGTTCATCGACTTCAACGCCCCCATGTGCGACGTGGGCGCCCGCATGCAGAGGGACGACCCCGACTTCAGCGTCTGCGGCAACGACCGCGTACATCCCGACAACGACGGACACATGCTGATGGCCTACCTCTTCCTGAAGGCACAGGGCATGACGGGCAGGCCCGTGGCGGACTTCTGCATCAACGCACGCCAGAAGAAGGCCGAGAAAGCGGAGAACTGCACCATCACCGCCATCACCGCCAGCCGCGACGTCCTCGCCTTCGACTACCTGAGCGAAGCGCTGCCCTACCCCCTCGACACCATCCCCCACGGCTGGGGCTTCACCCGCCCGCAGTCGGACATCGTGAAGATGATCCCCGACTTCGCTGACGAGATGAACAGCGAACGCCTCACCGTGAGCGGGCTGAAGGGCAGCTACCGCCTGCTGATTGACGACATCCTCATCGACACCCTCGCCGCCACCGACCTGGAGCGCGGCGTCAACCTCACCGCCTATCGCCACACGCCACAGTACCAGCAGGCGTGTGCCGTCATGTCGCTCAACGAAGAGCGATGGGACATCGAGCGCCGCATACGCGACTTCGTCTGGCTGCAGTACGGCTGGTTCCTGAAGGAGCACGGCATCACCGACTACGCCACCGAGGAGGCCGCACGGACCTATCGCGAAGGCTCAAAGACAAACGCCTGGGTCAGCAGCCGCAAGGACATCTACAGCCGCCTCATGCATCCCGAAATCATGAAGCTGCTTGAACAGGAGCAAGACCTCATCGTCCGCACCATCTACGCCATCAACAACCCCGTCACCCGCCACTTCAGGCTGGAAAAAGTGAAAGATTGAAGAAAATGGTTTATTTTTTGCTCCGCAAAAGGTTTATTTTTTTTGTTTTACAAAAAAAGTTTAATGATTTTGCGTGGCAAAATCGGTTTATAAACCTCCGGCACAGTGGGAACGTTTTCGCTGGCAAAGCTATTTATTCTTCATTTTTCATTCTTCATTCAATAGGGCTCTTTGGCATGGCGAGAAAACGAAGGATGAAGAATGAAGAACTTTTTTTAATGAAAAATGAAGAATGAAAAATGAAAAATAAAATGTCCTGTATACAAATTTCCCTTTCCTCTGACGGCGTTTCCGCTGGCAAAGCTATTTATTCTTCATTCTTCATTTTTCATTCTTCATTCAATAGGGCTCTTTGCCTTTCAGTCATTATCCTTTATTCTTCCCTTGCTGCCGCCGCCGACGTCTTGTCTCTTGACAGCTTCGACGGCACCCTTTGGCAGGTGTTCCCCGCCGAAGGGCTGAAATGGAATGCCGTTGCTGCGGGCGACGCCCAGCCCGACGACTGGGTGCCGGGCGTCGTGCCGGGTACCGTCTTCGTCGCCTACGTCGAAGCCGGACGGGAAGAGAATCCCGACTGGGGCGACAACATCTACCGCATCGACGAAGCGTTCTACAACCGCTCCTTCTGGTATCGGACAACGCTCACCCGCCCTGCCCAGTCCGCGGGCCGGCGCACCATCCTCACCCTCGAAGGCATCAACCGCTATGCCTGGGTGTGCTTCAACGGGAAAAAACTCGGACAAGTCAAGGGACACGTCCAAACCGCCCGCTACGACATCACCGACCTGCTGAAGGACGAGAACACGCTGGCCATCCGCGTCGATATGCCCGACGCCAGCCACATCGCCCGCGACGCCAACTTCGTCAACTACGTCTGCCCCACCTACGTCGCCAGCCATAGCTGGGACTGGATGCCCTACGTCCCGGGACTCAACTGCGGCATCACGAACGACATCTATCTGGAGTTTACGGACGACACCGACATCCGCCACACATGGGTGCGCTCTTTCCTGGACAGCACTTACACCCACGCCGCCGTGACCGTCGAGACGCAAGCCGTCAACCTCACCGACGATTCCACGAGCGTCACCCTTCAGGCCACCATCCAGCCGGGCGGCCTCACCTCCGTACGCATGGTGTCGCTCGCCCCTCACGAGACCGCGACGGTGGTGTTCGACACCATCCGAATCGAGAACCCCCTGCTGTGGTGGCCCAACGGCTCAGGCCCTCAGAACCTCTATACCTGTGCCATCGAGGTTAACGGCGTTGGGGCAAGTGACGGAAGGTTAGCGTATCTGCAGGATTCGAAGGTCGTACGCTTTGGTATAAAGGAATATGCCTACCGCAAGGAGAACACCGCCCTCACCCTCTACGTCAACGGCCAGAAGACCTTCTGCAAGGGCGGCAACTGGGGGATGAGCGACTATCTGCTGCGCTGCCACCGAAGCGAGTACGACCGCCGCATACGCCTGCATGCCGACATGAACTTCAACATGATACGCCTCTGGACGGGCTGCGTCACCGACGAGGAGTTCTACGATGCCTGCGACTGCTACGGCATCATGGTTTGGGATGACTTCTGGCTCACGGGCCCCTACACAGGACTCACCGGCCCCGACGACATCAACGAGTTCCTGGCTAACGCCCAGGACAAGGTTGTCCGCCTCCGCAACCATCCGTCGCTCTGCGTCTGGTGCGGCTGCAACGAGGGAACACCCTACGACCGGCTCAACGAAAGCCTTGCCGACATCATCGCCACCTTCGACGCCGGCGACCGTCTCTACCAGCCTAACTCTCACTACGGGGGCGGGCTCTCGGGCAGCGGATGGTGGAAGAACTTTCCCCCGGAAGATTACTTTGCCAAAGGCATCTGGGGCGGCGGAGGCGACCAGGGCGACCGTGTCGACTGGGGATTCCGCAGCGAACTGGGCATGGGGGGATTCACGACCTTCGAGAGCTTCTGCGAATTCATGCCTGAAGCCTACCATTGGAACAATCGCAGAGGACCGCAGAACGACATGTGGGAGAAGCACTTCTTCAGCAACCAGGCTGCCTACGGGGGTGCAGCCGATGCCGAAGGCTACTTCCGTTCCATCGTCACCAGCTACGGACAACCCGACGGCGCGGAGTCATTTTGCGATAAAGCACAGTTGCTGAACATCGAGACGATGAAAGCCATCTACGAGGGCTGGCAGGACAACCTCTGGAACACAGCTACAGGCATCCTCTTCTGGATGAGCCAGCCGGCCTATCCCTGCTTCATCTGGCAGACCTACGACTATTACTACGATGCCACGGGCTGCTACTGGGGTGCCCGCAAAGGCTGCGAGCCACTCCACATCCAATGGAACTGCAGCAACCAGAACATCAACGTCGTCAACACCTCCCCCACCCCGCAGTCGGGGCTCAGCGCCTCAGTTGAAATGTTCCGCATGGACGGCACGCCCTACGTCTCCAACTGTGCGACAATCGCCGACATCAATGCCCCCGCCGCCAGCGTCACACGCATCTGGCGCTTCCCCGCAACGGCTCCCTCCGGCGTATTCTTCATCCGCCTCAAGCTCTTCGACGCCGAGGGCACGCTCCTGTCCGAAAACTTCTACTGGAAAAACAAAGCCGGCAGCAAGAACGACTTCACCGCCCTCGGCACCCTTCCTCAAGCCGAGCTGCGATGCACCACCATCGCTCCTCCCTCCGACAAGAATCTTCCGTCCGCCGCCCTCGCCCCACAGTTGAAAGAGATGACCGTCGAGGTCGCCAACCTCTCCCCGACCACCGCCTTCGGCATCCGTGTCCGCCTTGTTGACGCAACCACGGGACGCCGCATCCTGCCTGTGACGATGGAGGATAACTATTTTACCCTCTTTGGCGGCGAGAGCCGCACGCTCCACCTCGTCTACGAAGCCTCCGCCCTTTCAGAAGTGCCCGGAGATGAACCGTCGCCACTCGTCCTCCTGAAGCAATACGGCTATCCCGAGACCAACGCCGACGGCATCCCGACAGCCATCCACAACCCCTCAAGTGAAGAAACGAAAACGCACCCCTTCTCCAAAGACCAGGAAAAGAACCCTTACGATTTGCAACAAGGTTTTGAAGATTTGGAGGAAGGACTATACGATTTGCAAGGCCGTCCCCTGAACGCCATTTCATCCACCTCACTCCCCTCCGGTTACTACATCCTCAAGGCCGGCTCTTCACGCCGCATATACCTTATTAAATAAGTATCCGCAAGTTAGTTTAGAGTGCCTCTTTGAGACACGCCCTCTTACCTGTTCCCCCCGTTCGGCGTGCGAAGCCATCGCCGCAAGGAATTCGTATAATTCGTAAAATTCGTAGTGAAATAAATTTGCATTATCGCTCGGCTCACCCTATCTTTAATCCCCTACGGGGCTTTTAGATAGGCTGCGGCTCGGGAAATTGCAAATAAATTTGCATTTCCTCTCGCCTTGCACTATCTTTGCAAAAAATTACAATCCAATACGACAATGAAACACTTCATCTCTGCCGCTGCTCTGCTGTTTGCAGGGCTGCTCGTGGGACTTCCTGCCGCTGCACAGCGCGAAGCAACCCTCACCATCCACCCCTCGCAGGGTGAGAACATCATCAGCCGTAACATCTACGGCCAGTTTGCCGAACATCTGGGCACCTGCATCTACGGCGGCCTGTGGGTGGGCGAAGATTCGCCTATCGCCAACACACGCGGCTACCGCAACGACGTGGTCGGCGCCCTCAAGGAGCTCCACATCCCCGTGCTGCGCTGGCCCGGCGGCTGCTTCGCCGACGACTACCACTGGGAGGACGGCATCGGGCCCCGCAGCCAGCGACCCAAAAAGGTGAACAGCACGTGGGGCGGCACCGTCGAGGATAACTCGTTCGGCACACATGAGTTCCTGAACCTCTGCGAGCTGCTCGAGTGCGAGCCTTACGTCTCCATGAACATCGGCAGCGGCACGGTGCGCGAAACCGCCGACTGGGTGGAGTACATGACGGCCGACAACGGACCGCAGGCCGAGCGCCGCGCACGCAACGGACGAAAAGAGCCCTGGAAGGTGAAGTTCATCGGCGTGGGCAACGAGGCCTGGGGCTGCGGCGGCAACATGACGCCTCAGTACTACAGCGACGAGTACCGCCGCTACGCCACCTACTGCCACGATTTCAGCGGCAACCACCTTTTTAAAATAGCCAGCGGCGCAAGCGACTACGACTACGAGTGGACCGAGACGCTGATGAAGAACGTCGGCAACCGCGCCAACGGCCTCTCGCTCCACTACTACACCGTGCTCGGATGGAACGGCAGCAAGGGCAAGGCCACACGCTTCACCGACGACGACTACTACTGGTGCCTGGGCAAGTGCCTCGGCATCGAGCCCGTCATCCAGCGCCACATCGGCATCATGGACCGCTACGACCCGAAGAAGCGCATCGGACTCATGGTGGACGAATGGGGCACCTGGTGGGACGAGGAAGACGGCACCATTCCCGGCCACCTGTTCCAGCAGAACACCATGCGCGACGCCTTCGTGGCGGCACTCTCGCTCAACGTCTTCCACAAATACACCGACCGCATCCAGATGACCAACATCGCCCAGATTGCCAACGTGCTGCAGTCGATGATCCTGACGCAGGGCGACAAGATGGTGCTGACGCCGACGTACTACGTCTTCAAGATGTACGTGCCCCATCAGGACGCCACCTTCCTGCCCTTCGACCTTAAGTGCGACCAGATGGACGTGCGCAACGAGCGCTTCACGCCCGGCCGCAGCCAGGACGAGGAGCCGTTCCGCCACCTGCCCATGCTCTCCGCCACAGCCTCACGCAGCGCCGACGGCTTCATCCACGTCTCGCTGGCCAACGTCGACCTGAAGCAGAAGCAGACGGTGACCATCTCGCTCGACGGCACAAAGGCTGAATCCGTCACTGGCACCATCCTCACCTCGACGAACATCGCCGACCACAACACCTTCGACCGCCCCCAGACGGTACACGAAGCCCCCTTCACCGACGCCAAAATCGACAAGAAGGACAAGACAAAGCTCGTCGTCACCCTCCCCGCCAAATCCATCGTCACACTTAAATTGAAAATTGGGAATTGATATTTCGTTTAATGTTTAACGTTTAACGAACACGACTGGCGCCTTCGGCGCAATTGATAATTGATATTTATTATGATTATCCATTGTCCATTAACGAAGTTGCCGCATGGTCGTTAAACGTTATCGTTTTATCTTGCCGCATGGTCGTTAAACGTTATCGTTATCGTTATCGTTTTATCTTGCCGCATGGTCGTTAAACGTTAAACCTTAAACGTTAAACCCAAAAAATTACGCTAATGTTATTTCTTCTCATTGCGGCCGTTTGTGGCGCGCTGTTTTCCATTATCTTCAAGGTGTGCCAGCGGAAGGGCATCGACACCATGCAGGCCATTCTGTTCAACTACGTCACCGGCATCCTGGTGGCGTGGGTGCCGCTGTTCGCTAAGCAGTTGTCGGGCGGCCCCGCCGTTGTCAATCCGTTTGCCCAGAGCTGGATATGGCTGGCGTTGTTACAGGGATTCTTCTTCATGAGCGGCTTCATCGTGATGGCACAGAGCACGCGCCATTGTGGCGTTGCCCTCACCACCGTCGCCGCCCGCGCCAGCCTCGTCATCCCCGTCGTCCTCAGCTGGATCATCCTTGCCGGCCCAGCCCCCCAATGGATACCCGTCGTGCTGGTCATCGTCGCCCTCGTCCTCATCGCCTTCGGCAAGGGCTCCACGGGACAGAAAACCGGTCAAACGGGCAAGGCATATCTGCTGTTCTTCTTCGTATTCCTCTTCTACGGCATTGCCGACTTCTCGCTGAAGGCTGTCCAGAACACCGTCTCGCTGCAATGTGGCGACGATAGCGCCCTCGTGAGCCGCCAGCTGACAGCCCTCACCGGCACCATCTTCCTGATGGCCGCCTTGCTGAGCCTTATGGTTGTCGTCTGCCGCCCGAAGAGCCAGCGCCGTCCCTTCGACGGCCGCGCCGTCGTAGCCGGCGCCCTGCTTGGGCTGGCCAACCTCGGCTGCACCACCTGCATCCTGCGCAGCCTGACGGTCCTGCCCGCCGGCACCTTCTTCCCCCTCTATAACATCGCCATCGTCATCCTCGGCACGCTGGCCGGCATCCTCCTCTTCAAGGAAAAGATTCGCCCCCTGCAGTTCGTCGGCCTCGCCGTTGCCATCGTAGCCATCGTGATCTTCTTCCGATAGCCACTCCAACAGCTCGGTTGAATTCGAGAAACAGGAAAAAAGAGGCGTCTTCATCACAAAATAAGACGCTTTCTTTTTGTTTTCTGAAAAAAGGCTTATATTTGCGCCCATAAGTTAAACTTTTATACTTAACAACAATCAAAAAAACCGACCATTTCAAGATTACCTATGAAAAAAATCATCACCCTACTTGCCATCGTGGCCATGCTGCTGGCTTTCTGCCCCGCCACGTCCGTTGCCCAGAGCAAAGCGCTCAGCAAAGCCATGAAGAAAGAGTTCCAAGCCAAGAAGAAAGAACTCAAGAAGGGCGGCTGGGAAATCTACGGCAGCGACCGAAGCGCCGACGTCGTCCTCCTGACCCACTACGAGAAACTGAACGAACTTGGCGACGACGCCGTCGTCGTCATGGGTACCGCCACCTCGCCCATCAAGCGCGTGCTGCGCGCCCAGGCGCAAACCGATGCCGGACAACGCTACGCCCAGCAAGCGGGCAGCGACGTGCAGGGACGTGCCATACAGGACGACCAGAACTTCGAGGAAGATCCCTCGCAGTCATTCTCCCACTTCTGCTCCGTCTATGAAACCAAGGTGCAGCAGGAGATAAAGGGCGAACTGAAGGAGAGCTACTCCATCATCCGCACCATCAAGGGCACCGTGAACGGCAAGCAGGGAGACATCTACGAGATGCAGACCTACTACATCGTCGATCTCAAGGGGGCCTCGCAAGCACGCATCCGCGCCATGCAGGCTGCCGCCAAGGAATCCGAAGCCGCACAGAAGTATGCCGAGAGAGTATCATCGTTCATCCAGGAGGGGTTCGACTACGAGCCGTAATTCATAATTATATTTACGATTTGACAATTTCTTCACTCCTTATTTTTTTTTGAAGTGTTCAGGCGAGCAAAGCTCGGAGTCCTATTTACGATTTTTTTTTCGATTTAGTGATTTTACCATTTCACGCTGCATCGCATCCCAAATAACCAAATAATCCAATCGCAAATCAATCGTAAATCGTAAATCGTCAAATCGTAAATAAAATAAGATTGTTAAATAGAAAATTTCCTAATTCCATTTTTTAATCGCGCCGAAGGCATTAATTCATCCCTGATATGAAACGAGCATCCTGTTTTTCGTGCCTTATCCTCTGTCTTTCATTTCTCTCCGTCCTCAGCCTCTCTGCCCAAAGCATCGACGAAATCAAGAACAGCCCTGACTACCTCTGTGGCGAGGGACGTGGCGAATCGCTCCGCGAAGCCGACAACGAAGCGCTTCGCGACCTCATCAGCAAAATCTCCGTCTCGGTCGAGAGCGACTACTCCGACGTCACCTCCACCCTCATCAATGGCAACGACTACAACGTCAACTCGGCCGTTAAAATGGTGGTTAACACCTATTCTCAGGCTACCCTGCAGAACACCGAACGTGTGGTCATCAGCGACGAGCCCGACGCCTACGTCGTCCGCTACGTCAAGCGTACCGACGTGGAGAAAATCTTCGAGGGACGCAAGCACAAGCTGATGGATATGGTGGAGAGCGCCGAGAAGGCCGAACGGAACCTGAAGATCGACGACGCCCTCCGCTACTACTACTGGGGCTACTGCCTCCTGCAGAGCCTCCCCAACGAGAACGAGGTGGTCAACAACAGCGGTAAGCTGCTAGTCAACTACATCCCCGACCGCATGAACGACATCTTCAACGGCCTGCGCGTCAACAAAGTCAAGGAGGAGGACAACTACATCGACCTTGAAATCCTCTATCGCGGGCAACCCGTCACCAGCATCGACTACACCTACTTCGACGGTCTCGACTGGAGCAACCTCTACAGCGCCCGCGACGGCAAGGGCGTGCTGGAGATGCGTCCGGGCGCCACCACCGACAACCTCCGCATCAAGTGCGAGTACGAATATGCCGGCGAGGCACACATCGACAAGGAGATTGCCACCGTCGTCAGCATCATGAAAGGCAAAGTGTTCCGGGGCAGCAACCTCACCGTCTCCTCTGGTCCGTCGTCTGCCGACGACTCGGGCATGCTGGCAGCAGCCTCCACAGGCAGCAGTACAACGGAGTCGGCTGCCGACATCAGCACGCCCGACAAAGAAGAGGCCCCCATCACCGACTTCGAGAAACTGATTCCCAAAGTCAAGGGCGAGCTGAAACTGCTCACCGACGAGGAGGCAGCCCCCTACAACGAGGTCATCGAGCGCATCATCGCCGCCATACAATCTAAACAGTACAACAGCGTCGACGACTGCTTCACCGACGACGGCAAGGACATCTTCAACCGCCTTGTCCACTACGGCAACGCCCGCATCGTCGGCAAGCCACAGTACTCCTTCTTCACCATCGGTACCGAAGAAGTCACCTGCCGAAGCATCCCCATGAACTTCTCGTTCAAGGGCAACGGCAGGCAGTTTGTCGAGAACATCACCTTTACCTTCAACACCGAAGGAAAGGTTGACTGCCTGGCATTTGGCCTCGACGAAAAAGCGGCCGAGGACATCCTCCATCACGCCAAATGGGGCGAAGAGGCCCGCAAGATTCTCACCGAATTCCTTGAGAACTACAAGACTGCCTACTCCCTCAAGCGCCTCGACTACCTGAAGCAGATTTTCGACGAGAACGCCGTCATCATCACCGGCAAGGTGGTCAAGAAAGCCCCCCCAACGGGCGACAACCAGACGTTCTATGCCGACAACAAGTTCGTCGAGCTGACGCGTCAGACAAAGCAGGAGTACATGCGCAACCTCGAGCGCAGCTTCAACAGCAAGGAGTTCATCAACATCCGCTTCGCCGAAAACGATGTCGTCAAAGCCGGCCGAGGCGGCGAAATCTACGGCATACAGATTCGTCAGGATTACTACTCGAACAACTACGGCGACACCGGTTACCTCTTCCTGATGGTGGACCTCAACGACCCCAAGAACCCCATCATCAAGGTGCGCGTCTGGAATCCCGAACGCGACCCCGACTTCAAGGGCGTAGCCAGCTTCTGATAACTTCGATTTTTTAACGATAACGTTAACGATAACGATATCTTTGTCAATGGACAATGTACAATGGACAATGGATAATTATCAATTATCAATTGCGCCGAAGACGCCAGACGTGTTCGTTAAACCTTAAACCTTAAACGTTAAACAAAAATCAGAGGATGTGTTCGTTAAGCCTTAAACGTTAAACGTTAAACGAAAAATATCAATTTACAATTGCGCCGAAGGCGCCTTAAGACTATGCGACTAAAATCACTTATTCTCTCAGCCGTCGTATGCGGGCTCATCGCCATTCCCGCCCATGCTCAGAACGACGATTTCAAAGCCTTCCGCGAAAGAATGATGGGCAACTATAACGACTTCCGCAAAGGGTTGCTCGACGAATACGCTAACTTTCTCGACCAGGCGTGGACTAACCTGGAGGAGTTTAAGAAATTCGAGAAAAAAAGCGAGCCAAAGCTCGACAAGCCTCCTGTGGCCGACCCCGTCGCTAAGCCGACGTTCAAGCCTGTCCCCAAGCCCAAACCCAAACCACAGCCGAAGCCCGAGCCCAAGCCGGTCGTAAAGCCCGAGCCTAAGAAGGAACCTGTCGTCGAGCCAAAGAAGGAACCCGAGAAGGAACCAGAGAAGGAGCCCGTAGTCGAGCCCGAACCCAAGAAGGAACCTGAGAAGGAGCCTGTCGTCGAGCCCGAACCCAAGAAGGAGCCCGAGAAGGAGCCTGTCGTCGAGCCCGAACCGAAAAAAGAAGATCCCGTAGCCGAGCCGAAGCCAAAGAAGGAGCCGAAGCCAAAGGCCGAGAAGCCCGCCAAGGAGCCGAAGCCAAAAGCCGAGAAACCCGCCAAGGAGCCCAAGCCAAAGGCCGAGAAGCCTGCCAAGGAGCCAAAGCCCGAAAAGCCGAAAAAAGAGCCTACGCCAAAGACCGAGCCCAAGCCCGAACCTAAACCGGAGCCTAAGCCGACGCCCAAGCCAGAACCAAAGCAGCCCGAACCGGCTCCGGACCCCTTCTTCAAACGGACGCAAAACGTTGAGTTCAGTCTCTATGGCATACCCTTCTCCATCCCGAAGATCAAGGTTGACGGCACGCTCGGCTCAGCCGACCGCGCCAAAGTGGCGAAGTTCTGGAAAATGCTCCTCAAGGCCGACACCCAGAAGAGCGTCGAAGCACTCACCGAAGCCTCCAAGTCTTATAGTCTTGGCAGCTGGTGTACGCTGAAGGCCGTCGAGACATTCGCCGCACAATGTGTCACGCAAGGCGACATCGCCGCCCAGCGCACCCTCACCCACTTCCTGATGGTCAGCCTTGGCTACGATGTCCGCATAGCCACCGGCGGCAACACCGTCGCACTCCTCGTGCCTTTCGACGAAACCGTCTATTCCAACCCCTACTTCACCATCAACGGCAAGCTCTACTACATGTATCCTGCCAACGCCATCCCGCAGAGCGTAGGCGTCCAGACGTGCTCTATCCCCTCTGACAAGGATATGGGCAGCACCTTCAACCTTGTCATCAACCCGGGTTACCGTCTGCCCACCGACCCGATGCCCTACGCCGTCAGCCACGACGACCTCCGCCTCGAGGGCAGCATCAACCGCAACCTCATCAACCTGATGAAGGACTACCCGATGACGGCCATCCCCATCTACGCCTCGTCCAACCCCGACGAGGATGTGCGCCACAGCATCCTCGAGCAGCTGCGCCCGCAAATCGAGGGGCTGGATGCCCTCACAGCCGCCAACGAGCTCCTACACTTCGTCCAGAAAGCCTTTGAGTATAAGACCGATGCCGAGCAGTTCGGCACAGGTGTCGAGAAGACCTTCTTCTGCGAGGAGATGTTCTTCTACCCCTTCTGCGACTGCGAGGACCGCGCCATCTTCTACTCCTACCTCGTCCACAACCTGCTGGGCCTCGACGTGGTGCTGCTCGAATACCCCGGTCACGAGTGTACGGCCGTCGCCTTCCCCGAGCCTCTCACCGGCTCAGCCACATCCATCAGCTATCAGGGACGTACGTGGTACGTCTGCGACCCCACCTACATCGGCTCCGACATCGGCATGTGCATCCCCCGCTATGCCTCCGTCCAGCCGCAGGTCTCTACGTGGTACTAATTTTTAGTTAAGAATTATGAATTAAGAGTCTTATTTAGTTAAGAATTAAGAGTTTAGAAATAACGTTTAACGTTTAATGTTTAACGTTTAACGACCACGCGGCAGGAAGTGAATTTTATTTTTAGACTTTCAGACTTTTAGACTAACAGACTATCAGATGAATGTTTCGTGGACGGCACAGTTGCAGAGCTTTTATCTGTCAGTCTGATAGTCTGTCAGTCTTGAACTGTCGTGTTCGTTAAACGTTAAACATTAAACGTTAAACGAAAAAAAAATCCGTAAATCGTCAAATAGTAAATATTTCTATGAAATATAAGCCCCTCCTTCCCCTGCTCGTTCTCCTGCTCCTTGCAGGCAGCGCCCGTGCCCAGGTGCTCACCGCCGACTATCACGTCATTCCCCTGCCCAAGAGTGTACAAGCCAATCCCAACTCCTCGCAGATGTTCACCCTCAAGACGGGCATGGGCATCGCCTACGACGCTACGAACGAGGAGGCCAGCCGCACCGCCGAGTTCCTCCGCGAGTGGTTCGAGCAGGCTACCGGCATCCGTCTCGTGCTGACGCCCAAGGACAAGCGCGCCGCCATCCGCCTCCAGATTGGCCTCGACGCCGACAAGAAGAAGAGTCGCAAGGCCAAGGCCATCCCGCTCACCGACCAGCAGCTGGAAGCCTATGTGCTGAAAGTCGAGAGCAAGGGCATCACCCTGCAGGCGCGCCAACCCGTCGGCCTCTTCCGCGCCGCGCAGACGCTCCGCAAGAGCCTGCCGCTGGTGAGGACCGACGCCGTCCTGTTCCCCTTCACCGTCATCGAGGACGAGCCGCGCTTTGCCTATCGCGGCCTGTTGCTGGACTGTGCCCGCCACTTCTTCTCCGTCGAGACCATCAAGCAGATGCTCGACGTCATGGCCCTGCACGGATGCAACCAGTTCCATTGGCATCTGACCGAGGACCAGGGCTGGCGCTTCGAGGTGAAGGCCCTCCCCCGCCTTGCCCTCGAGGGCAGCATACGCGAACAGACCGTCATCGGCCCCAATGCCGGCATCTACGACGGCACACCCTATGGTGGCTACTACACCCAGGACGAGTGCCGCGAGATTGTCCGCTACGCTGCCGAGCGCTACATCAACGTCATCCCCGAAATCGACCTCCCCGGCCACATGCAGGGCGCCTTGCACGTCTATCCCAACCTTGGCTGCACAGGTGGCCCCTACCCCGTCAGGACCGAATGGGGCGTCAGCCGCGAGGTACTCTGCGCCGGCAATCCCGAGACGATGACGTTCATCAAGACCGTCCTCGGCGAGCTCTGCGACGTCTTCCCCTCGAAGTTCATCCACATCGGAGGCGACGAATGTCCGAAGAACCGCTGGAAGGAGTGTCCGAAATGCCAGGCCAAGGCCCGCGAACTCGGGCTGACCTATGACGGCAAGCATAGTGTGGAGAACCAGCTGCAGACCTACATCAACCACGAGGTGGAGCGATTCCTCAACGCCCGCGGACGCGACCTCATCGGCTGGGACGAGACACTCGAAGGCGGCCTCACCTCCGGCGCCGTCGTCATGAGCTGGCGCGGCGTCAAGGGCGGCATCGAGGCTGCCCGTCAGGGACATCGCGTCATCATGAGCCCCAATGTCTTTTCCTACATCGACCATCCCCAGCTGAAGGACGTGGCCAAGCAGCCGCGCACCATCGGCGGCTACATCGTCTCCGCCAGCAAGGTCTATTCGTTCGAGCCCGTCCTCCCCGACAGCCTCACCGTCGAGCAGCAACAATGTATCCTCGGTCAGCAGGTCAACCTCTGGACAGAATACATTGCCTATCCTGAGTTTGCTTTCTACCAGCTGCTGCCCCGCCTCGGCGCCGCCGCCGAAGTGCAATGGTGCCGCCCCGAGCAGAAGGACTGGGACAGCTTCACCGCCCGTCTGCCCCGTCTCCTACAGCTCTACGACCGCATCGGCGTCAAGTACTGCCACGGATTAGAGTAAAAGATTTATCGTTTTTCACGAAAAACGGCCAACACCTACCTATTTCTTTCCAACAAATTGTTTTATAACAGTTTAGTCTAGGTAGGTGTTTGCCTAACACCTACCTAACACCTACCTGACACCTACATGACTCTAATCCAACTCCTGATTGGCTCTAAACTCATCTTTCGCCCCATTTGCTCTATGGTTAGAGTAAGGAAAAGAGTTCATGTAAAGATAAGTGTTGAGGTAAGTGATAGGTAGGTGTTAGGTAGGTGTTAGGTAGGTGTTCGAGAAACACCTACATGAGTTAAATCACTTTACCATACGCAATTACATGAATCCAGGTAGGTGTTGGGGTGTTTTTGAGATTTTCCTTTTAAAAAGAGAAGAAGAGGAAAGAGAAGGGGGGGTGACGGCCTACTGATAATGTTTGATTCTATCTCGCCAGCGTTTGATTCTATTTTGCCAGCGTTTGATTCTATTTCGCCAGCGTTTGATTCTATTTCGACAGCGTTTGATTCTATTTCGACAGCGTTTGATTCTGAGCCCACAGAGTTTAACGCTACGAACGTGGTAATAGCTTTCTCACCAGTCGGCGTTTTCGGCTATGTAGTCGTGGACGAGGTCGAGGATCTCGTCGCCGTATAGGGCGGCCTTCGCAGGGCCGATGCCCTTGAGGCGCTTCAGTTCGGTCAGGTTGGTGGGCAGCGCGTTAGAGATGGCGATGAGCGCCGCGTTGGAGAGAATCATGAATGCACTCTTGTGTTCGCGGAACGCCAACGTACCGCGCCAGCGACGCAGCGTTGCAAACAGCTCCGGATAGGCGATGTCCGACTCCCCTGCCCCGCTCCTGACGGAGGCACTCTGGGCATCCAGAGCTCCGGAATTCTGAAAAACTGTTTTAGGGGTGGGTTTGTGGATGGCTTTTCCTTGTGCTTTCGATTGCCGCTTTTCTGCCGTCTTCGTGCGCGGCGACTTCTTCTCCTTCGACTCAGCGGACTTCTCGCCGTCGAGCGTGAAGCGCGCCTTCTGCTTCAGGTAATCCGAGATGCTGAACCCGTGCTGCGCCACGTGCCGCAGCAGGCTCACCTTCAAGGCATAGAGCGCGCGGATATTGTCCAGCGCCTCGGCTAGCTGCTCCGCCACGCGTTTGTTGTCGCTCTCCAGCGTCTTCGCGTCATCAAGCAGCGGTCCCAGCAGCCCGAATGTCTTATCCTCAAAATAGACGCAAGCCTTGTGCAGCCGCTCGCTTAGCAGAGGGTCTGCCTCATAGTCGGCGCTGGCGGCCACGATGGTGGCGCATTGGTGGCAGAAACGGGGCGCCACGTCGAACACCTCCGCGTCCAACCGCGGCGAAGCCTCTTTATAGCGGGCGAGCAGGAGCGGATAGACGCGATAGAGATGCTCGTCCACCAGGCGCGACAGCTTCTGCCACGCCCAGCGGATAGGCTGAAAGTCAAACAGCTCGCCGACGAGATGCAAGAAGTACTCCCGCTGCAGCTCGCCTACGCGCCCCTTCACCGTCTGCGCCTCAGCCAGCTCCATGTCCATGTAGCGGCCGACGGCGCCGTCTGTGATGACGGATCCCGGACGCAGCGGCTCCGTTAGTGTCAGCCCCTCAAGCGTGCGGCAACGGCTCAGCGCCACATACACCTGCCCCGCCGCAAAAGCGGCATTCACGTCCAGCACGGCGCGGTCGAACGTCAGCCCCTGGCTCTTGTGGATGGTGATGGCCCACGCCAGCCGCAGCGGAAACTGGCGGAACACGCCCTCAACCTCCTCGCGAATCTCGCGCGTCACCTTGTCGATGACATAGCGCGCGTTCGTCCACTCCATCAGCCCCACCCTGATGCTCAGACCGTCGTCAAGGCCCACGGCCACAATCTCGTCGTCCTTCAGCTCGCTCACCCGCGCCAGCTTGCCGTTGTAGAAGCGGTGTTCGAGCGACGTGTCGTTCTTCAGAAACATCACCTGGCACCCCACCTTCAGCGTCAGCGTCTCGTCGGCGGGATAGGACGTCTCGGGGAATGTGCCCTCGACGCTGGCCTTGTAGCGATGCGCCTCGCCGCGAATGGCCGTCAGGCGGCGCTCGTTGTAGCTGTCCGCCTCGCGGTTGTGGGTAGTGAGACGGATGACGCCCTCCTGAGGCTCGTCCGTGCGAGCCACGCGCGCGTTCAGGCGGGCAATGTCGTTGGCATCCAGGCTTCCCGTGCGCACCTTATTCAACAGGTCAACAAACGTTTGATCGGTTTGCCGATAGACCTTTTGCAATTCTATGGTCACATGCCGTGTCTGCTGCAGGGCGCGGCTTCCGAAGAAGAACGGCGTGTCGTAGTACTCGCGCAGCAGCGTCCATTCGTCGTCCTTCACCACCGGCGCCAGCTGCTGCAGGTCGCCTATCATCAGCAGCTGCACACCCCCGAAGGGCCGGCTGCTGTCGCGGTAGCGTCGCAGCACGTCATCGACGGCGTCCAGCAGGTCGGCACGCACCATCGAGATCTCGTCGATAACCAGCAGGTCGAGTGTACGGATGATATTCTTCTTTTGCTTCGAGAACTGGTACTTACGCTGGGCGTCGCTCTTCACCGTTCCACCAGGCACAAAGGGCGAGAGCGGAAGCTGGAAGAACGAGTGAATCGTCACCCCTTCGGCATTGATGGCTGCCACGCCCGTCGGCGCCACCACCACCATGCGTTTCGGCAGACGCTGCTTCAGCTGGCGCAGAAACGTCGTCTTGCCCGTCCCTGCACGGCCGGTGAGAAACACGTTGATGCCCGTCTTCTCCACCAGCTGCCACGCCAGCTCCAGTTCAGCATTATTTTCCATACAAGACACAACTACTATTCAAGTTAGGCAACGACGGTGTCCATCCCCTTATTCGACGTACAGCACCAGGCCCTTGAGGTATTCGCCTTCGGGATGGTAGATGTTGATGGGGTGATCGGCGGGCTGGTGAAGCTGGTGGAGGATGCGGACGCTGCGTGCCGACTGGGCGGCGGCGGTGAAGACGGCGGTACGGAACTGGTCCTTATTCACGGCTTGTGAGCAGCTGAAGGTGAACAGGATGCCTCCGGGACGGATTTTCTGGAAAGCCTTCGCGTTTAAGCGACGATAGCCCTGGAGGGCGTTGTGGAGGGCATCGCGATGTTTGGCGAAGGCGGGCGGATCAAGGATGATGAGGTCATAGCCGTCAGGGTCGTCGGCGCCGGGCATCGTGTCGAGAAACTTGAAGGCATCCTCGGCGAAAGCGGTGTGGCGGGGGTCGTCGGGGAAGTTAAGGGCAACGTTTGAGCGGGTGATGTCGATGGCGCGTGCGCTGCTATCGACAGAGTGGACGATGGCTGCCCCACCCCGCATGGCGTAGAAAGAGAAGCCGCCCGTGTAGCAGAACATGTTGAGCACGCGACGCCGGCGAGCGTAGGTCTCGAGCAGCGCGCGGTTGTCGCGCTGGTCAACGAAGAAGCCTGTCTTCTGCCCGCCCATCCAATCGACGTGGAAGCGGAGGCCGTTCTCGAGGGCGATGTCGTCGGCAGCGCCGCCGCGCAGATAGCCGTCCCCGTCGCGTATGCCGGCCTTGTAGGGAAGTGTGGTTTCGGACTTGTAGTAGATGTTGTCGATGACGCTGTCAAGCACTTCGGCGAGGGCGTCGGCGATGTCGAAGCGGCTGATGTGCATGCCGACGGAATGGGCCTGAACGACGGCCGTGCGGCCATAGACGTCGATGATAAGGCCGGGGAGGTCGTCGCCCTCGCCGTGTACGAGGCGGTAGCTGTTGGTGTGGTCGCTGCCGGCAAGGCCGATGCTGCGGCGAACGTCGTAGGCGACACGCAGGCGGTGGCGCCAGAAAGCGGCGTCGATGGCCTCATCCTCGCTGAACGTGAGCACGCGGACGGCGATGCTGCCTATCTGCACATGTCCCCAGGCGAGAAAAGCACCTTCGGACGTGACAACACGGACAACGTCGCCCTCGGCGGGTTGGCCTTCGATGTGGTGGATGGCTCCGCTGAACACCCACGGGTGAAAGCGGCGCAACGACTCTTCCTTCCCTTTTTTTAATACGACGACTTTATCCATAAAACTAGGCGCCTTCGGCGCAATTGAAGATTGAAGAAATATTCTATTTAACGATCTACTATTTACATTAGCAAAGCTCAAATCCCTCCTTCTTCAGGCGTTCCAATTCTTCGTAAATGCGGACGCATGCCCATGCGTCGGTGGCGGCATAGAGTTTCTGCGCGTCGGTAAGGACATCGGCCTCCCAGTTGCTGAGGCGCTGCGACTTGGATATGCGCCGGCCGAACAGGATGGCAAAAACCTTCTGCAGGCTTTGTGCCTCGATGCCCATTTCCGCCACGCTCTGCTGCAGCTCCAGATATCCCTTCGGCTCGAAGTCGGCGGAGGTATGGAGGCGGGCAAAGTCGTCGCGGAGCGACAAGCCTATCTTGACGGGCGACGGCGACTGGAAGAACAACTTCATCCCTTCGGTGAAGCCCGTCAGCGCCAAACGGAAGAGGAAGCAGGTGTCGGCGGTGGAAACTTGCAGCAGGGAGACGCCGAACGTCTGTCCCCGACGGAACGAGGGACGAGTCTCGGTGTCGATGCCCACATAGGGCTGACTCATCAGAAAACGAACGGCCTTTTCGGCCTCTGCAGATGATTGCAGTACGATTATGCGCCCGCCGAAACAGGCTGTCTCCATGTCGGCTATCTCAGCCTTGTCGATATTACGCTTCAGTGTCCTCATCATCCAAACTATATTTCACTTCGTGCAGGGCGCGGAGGGTATTGACCAGAGTCTGCCCCCAGTAGGTGGCAAAGTTCTCGCGGCACTCGACGAGGGCGTCGTTCATCGTCTGATTGACGCCGGTGCGGAAGAGGCACACGAAGTTCTTAATGTCCTGCCAGATGTCGGCGAGATCCTCGGAAATGGTCTTTCGGATGGGGGTGTCGCTGTACTTCATGTCATCGACGAAGACGTCGAGATAGTCGTCGCGGTCGGCCATGACGTCGGCGAGGGTCAGGCGCAGCACCTCGTACTGATCCTCGGTAACGAAGCGTTCGAGGTCGTCGAAGTCGTCCATCCGCGTGCACTCGGGCAGCATAGTGCCCTTGAGGTAAAGGAGGGGCAGCAGCTTGAGCAGCGTATCGACGAACTCGCTCCGCAGAGCCCCCTCACTGCGTTCGAGAAAGCCGCAGTACTCGGCCGCAACCGTCACGAACTCCACCACATTACGATCAAAAATCACTTCCGATCTTTCAGCCATTATTCATCTGCATTCTGTTTGATGCTGCAAAGATAGGGTGAGCCGAGCGATAATGCAAATTTATTTGCAATTTTGACGATGTCTTCGTCCGTCACGACTCGGCAAAGGCTGTGCAAGCCCACCTTTGCTCTCGCTGTTCCGTCCGTTCCGAGGCGACCCCTATCTAAAAGCCCCCGAAGGGGGATTAAAGATAGTGACAAAAATGCGACCAGAGCGAGAGCTAAGAGAGAAAAATAATATTTCTTTCTGCCGAGCGTGGACATCTAAAACATAACGTCAAAAATGTAGGAGCAAAAAAAAGTTTCACGGGCTTGAAAGTGAAATTCCAAGCCCATGAAATTGCAGATCCAAGCCCATGGAATCTTTGTCCGCGCAAGGAGAACGTTTTTGTTAAGCCAAATGACCAAAGCCAAACTAGTTTGGGCTTTGGCATGACGAAAAAACGAAGAATGAAATTCAACGTTTTTATTAAGCCAAGTGAGCAGAGCTATGCTTGCATTAGCTTTGGCATGACGAAAAAACGAAGAATGAAATCCAACGTAAAAAAAACATAAAAAATGAAACTATGATCGATTTTTTCGATTCCATTTTAAAAAGTCCGCTAAATAGTTTACCTTTGCATCCCGATATAATAAATAAGGTAAAAAAAGTTGAAAGGTCAAAAGGCCGGAAAGTCGGAAGACGGACTTTCACTTACGGCCTTCAATGAACGTGAACGCAATATGGCAAAAAAGAAGACGACGAACAAAACCAACCATAAGCCCCTCAGGGAGCCCCTTTTCACCCGCATCCGCAAGGCGCTGACAAACGATCAGTTCCTTTTCATCACGGGTTTACTGCTGCTGCTTGTCAGCCTGTACATGGCGCTATCGTTCGCCTCGTACATCCTGAGCAGCAGCGATGCCGACCAGAGCGTCATTGAGACCTCGGGTGCCGCAGCCGACTACAACAACATGGGCGGGAAGCGCGGCGCATGGATTGCCGAGGTGCTCATCAACCGCAGCTTCGGCGTTGCAGCATGCATCATTCCGGTGCTGATGGCCGTCTATGGCCTGCAGCTGATGCGCATCCGCAAGCGGGGCTTCAACCTGGTGCGGTGGACCATCATCTGCTGCTCGCTGCTGGTGTGGGGCTCGGTGTTCACGAACGTCACCTTCGGCCATCTGGCGGACCGCATGAGCTACTACGTGGGCGGTTGGCACGGGAAGTTCGTCACCGACTGGCTGACGAACCAGATAGGGCTGACGGGCGTCTTCATCGTGCTGCTTGTGACAGCCATCCTGTTCTGCATCTACCTGACGAGCGACACCATCGTGTTCATCCGCAAGCTGTTCCACCCGGCGTCGTTCCTCCCGGGTAAGGCAGAGGAGGACGAGGACGGAGAGCGTAGCAACACGCCCTCTGCGACGGACGACGACATCGAGGGCGCAGCTCCCACCTTCGTCATCCAGCCCGAGGTGGGCAACGAGGAAGAAGTCCAAGACGGCACCAGCATGCCCGCTGACGCCGGCAAGGCAGACGAGCCCGACGACGCCAACGCCGACGACGCCACCGAGGACGAGGAGTTCGTCGAGGGCCGTCCGGCGGAGGGCAAGCCAGGCTTCAACGTCACAGCCGCCTCGGAGACCGAGAAGGTCAGGAAGCTGGAGCACGAGGAGGAGATGCAGGGACCCTACGACCCGAAGAAAGACCTCTCGCGATACAAATATCCCACCCTCGACCTGCTGAACAAGGGCGGCGACGAGACCATCGCCGTCGACAGCGCCGAACAGCACGCCAACGCCGACCGCATCACCGAGGTGCTGCACTCGTTCGGCATCGACATCAGCAGCATCCAGGGCACCGTCGGACCCACCATCACCCTCTACGAGATTACGCCGGCACAGGGCGTCCGCATCAGCAAAATCAAGAACCTGGAAGAGGACATAGCCCTGAGCCTGAAGGCCCTCGGCATCCGCATCATAGCGCCTATGCCCGGACGCGGCACCATCGGCATCGAGGTACCCAACCGCAAGGCGCAAACCGTTTCGATGTACTCGGTGCTGGCCAGCAAGAAATTCCAGGAGTGCGACTATGCCCTCCCCGTAGCCATCGGCAAGACCATCACGAACGAGGTCTTCACCTTCGACCTTGCCAAAGCGCCTCACCTGCTCGTGGCCGGCGCTACGGGACAAGGTAAGTCCGTGGGCCTCAACGCCATCATCACCTCACTCCTCTTCAAAAAGCATCCGGCGGAGCTGAAGCTTGTGCTCGTTGACCCCAAGAAGGTGGAGCTGAGCATCTACAACACCATCGACCACCACTTCCTGGCCAAGCTGGAGGACGAGGACGAGGCCATCATCACCGACGTGGAGAAGGTGGTGCGCACGCTGAAATCGCTCTGCAAGGAGATGGACGACCGCTACGACCTGCTGAAGGCAGCGGGCGTGCGCGGCATCAAGGACTATAACGAGAAGTTCAAGAACCGCCAGCTCAACCCCAAGCAGGGCCACCGGTTCCTGCCCTACATCGTGGTGGTCATCGACGAGTATGGCGACCTGATCATGACGGCCGGAAAGGCAGTCGAGTTGCCCATTTGCCGCATCGCCCAGCTGGCTCGCGCCGTCGGCATGCACATGATCATCGCCACGCAGCGCCCCACGGCCAACATCATCACGGGCACCATCAAGGCTAACTTCCCCACCCGCATTGCCTTCAAGGTGATGTCTCCCATCGACTCGCGCGTCATCCTCGAGCGCACCGGCGCCAACAGCCTCGTGGGCCGCGGCGACATGCTCTATCTCGGCACCGGCGACCCTGTCCGCATCCAGTGTGCCTTTGTCGACACACCCGAGGTGGAGCGCATCGGCGAATACATCCACAAGCAGCAGGGCTACCCGATGGTGTTCCCTCTGCCCGAGGTGGTCGAGGAGGGCGAAAGCGGTCCTGCCGAGGATTTCGACGCCGGACATCTCGACCCGCTGTTCGAAGAGGCTGCCCAGCTGGTCGTCAGCCGTCAACAGGGTTCCACCAGCACCATCCAGCGCCAGTTCGCCATCGGCTACAACCGTGCCGGACGCATCATGGACCAGCTGGAGCAGGCGGGCATCGTAGGCCCCGCTCAGGGCAGCAAGCCCCGTCAGGTGCTCTGCCAGGACATCCTTGAGCTCGAAAGCAAAATAGCCAACCTGAAACAGTAGAAACAAATAAAAATTTTGAATTAGATATATGAAAAAGTTTATTCTTAGCCTTTCTGCAATGCTCCTTTTCACGACTGTCTTCGCGCAGAACGAAAAGGAGGCTACCGCGCTGCTTGACAAAGCGATTGCCCTTTTCGAAAAGGGAGGTGTAGAGATGAACGGCGTTGTGCGCTATGGCGACGGCGCTTTCGCGCTTTCGCTGAAGATGGACCACGAGCGGTTTCATGCCGACGTGGCCGACTTCGAGCTCTGGTTCGACAACAAGACCCAGTGGTTCCTGCGTTCGGAAGAGATCTACATCTCCGAACCGACTCCCGAGGAGCAGAACATGAACCCCTACCTGATGATGAAGAATGCCAAAAAGCAATTCAACGTCAGCACGGTCGACAGCAAACTGCTACCCAAAGGCGCAACGGCCGGTCTTAAGCTCACACCCCGCAACTACTCCGAGCTGCAGGAGGCCAAGCTGTTTTTTGATAAGGACAACCGGCTGGTGTCCATGCAGGCCTACCTGCAAAACGGCAATCAAGCCAATGTTGACATCACCTCATTCAAGAACGGACTCAAATTCGACGCCAAAGACTTCACCTGCAACACCAAGGACTTCGACGCCGAAGTCATTGACATGAGGTGAAAAACATTTGAGCATTAAAAAAAAGAATTAATTGACATCTATATAAAAAATGGAAAAGACAAAATGCCTTATCATCGGTTCCGGTCCTGCCGGATATACGGCCGCCATCTATACAGGACGCGCTAACATCCCTACCCTTCTCTACGAAGGTCTGCAACCCGGCGGACAGCTCACGACAACCACCGAAGTGGAGAACTTCCCTGGCTATCCCGAAGGTGTGGACGGCACACAAATGATGGACGACCTGCGTCGGCAGGCGCTCCGCTTCGGCTGCGAGATTCGCGGCGGCATGGCCGTCGAGGCCGACCTCTCGTCGGCACCCTACCACGTGACCATCGAGGACGGCACGGTCGTCGAGGCCGATACCATTATTATTGCCACAGGCGCTACAGCCAAATACCTCGGACTGGAGGACGAAAAGAAATATGCCGGCATGGGCGTCAGCGCCTGTGCCACCTGCGACGGTTTCTTCTACCGCCGCAAGACGGTAGCGGTCGTGGGCGGCGGCGACACCGCTTGTGAAGAGGCCTCCTATCTGGCCGGACTGGCAGCGAAGGTCTATCTCGTCGTCCGCAAGAACTACCTTCGTGCTTCGGAAATTATGCAGAAGCGCGTATTCGACAATCCCAAAATAGAAGTCCTCTTCGAGCATAACGTAGAGGGGCTCTTCGGCATCGACGGCGTTGAAGGAGCTCACCTGGTGAAGCGCCTCGGCCAACCTGACGAGAGCCACTACGACCTTGCCATCGATGGCTTGTTCCTCGCCATCGGACACCGGCCCAACAGCGACATCTTCCGCCCCTACGTCAAGACGGACGAAACGGGCTACATCATCACCGAGGCGGGCACTCCGCGAACAGGAATCCCTGGCGTCTTCGCCGCAGGTGACGTCTGCGACCCACACTACCGCCAGGCCATCATCGCCGCCGGCAGCGGCGCCAAAGCCGGATTGGAGGTTGACCGCTATCTCTCGGAGAAAGGATTGAAGTAGGGAGGTTAGAATCTAGTTAAAAGTTAAGAGTTAAGAATTAAGAGTTAAGAAAAATAGTTCAGAGGACGTGTTCGTCAGCGATAATTCCTAATTCCTGATTGCGGCGAAGGCGCGAAAGGGGTTAGGGTTAAAGATTATCATAAAAAAATCGCCTATCCTTGCAACCTTTTGCCTTTTCCAAACGTCAAACAACGAATTATAACAAAACAACTCATATTAAAAAACAAAAATGAAGAAACTATTTCTTGCAGCAGCCCTGCTTATGGGGCTTGTAGTGAATGCTTCAGCACAAGGTCAGGGGGGCATGGGACCGATGCCCATTGACCCGCAAGTACGTATCGGTCATCTCGACAACGGACTCACCTATTACATCCGCCACAACGAGGAGCCAAAGAACCAGGCGCACTTCTACATCGCGCAGAAGGTCGGTTCCATCCTTGAAGAGGAGGACCAGCGCGGTCTCGCCCACTTCCTGGAGCACATGTGCTTCAACGGCAGCGAACATTTCAAGGGCAACGGCGTGGTGAAGTTTTGCGAGAAGATCGGCGTCCAGTTCGGTGCCGACCTCAACGCCTACACCAGCATCGACGAGACGGTCTATAACATCGACAACGTCCCCACCACCGACCCGACAAACATCGACTCGTGCCTCTACATCCTCTACGACTGGGCCAACGGCCTGCTGCTTGCCGACGACGACATCGACCACGAGCGTGGCGTCATCCACGAGGAGTGGCGTAGCCGTCAGAACGCCCAGATGCGTATGTACGAGCAGATTCTGCCCAAAATCTACCCGGGAAACCGCTACGGAAAGCGCATGCCCATCGGTCTGATGAGCGTCGTTGACAACTTCCCCTACAAGGCGCTGCGCGACTACTACGAGAAGTGGTACCGTCCCGACCTGCAGGGCATCGTCGTCGTCGGTGACATCAACGTCGATGAGGTGGAAGGCAAGATCAAGCAGATCTTCAGCCCCATCCCGAAGCCTGAGAACGCTGCCGAGCGCTACTATGTACAGGTTGAGGACAACGATGAACCCATCATCGCCATTGCCAAGGACAAGGAGATGCAAAACGCCATCACCTACATCTTCAACAAGCACGACGCCTTCCCCCGCGAGATGAAAAGCGACATGAGCTACCTCGTCATTAGCTATGTCCTCCTCATGGCCGACAACATGATTTCCGACCGTCTGAGCGAAATCACCATGCAAGCCGAGCCTCCCTTCATGCAGGCTCAGATTGCCTTCAACGACGACTTCTTCATCTCCAACACGAAGAGCGCCATCAACGGCATTGTTGTCACCTCCGAGGAAGGAGTTGCCAAGGGTGCTGCCGCCGTCTATCGCGAGATGCTGCGTGCCGTCCGCCACGGCTTCACCGCCAGCGAGTATGAGCGTGCCCGTGCCGACTACCTCACCCATTTGGAAAGCAACTACAACGAGCGCGACAAGACGAAGAGCGCCAGCTACTGCAGCGCCTACGTCCGCCACTTCATCGACAACGACCCCATCCCCGGCATCGAGAACCGCTATGCCCTCATGAACCAGATTGCGCCGAACATCACCGTCGAAGTCATCAACCAGTTAGTCGGACAGCTGATGAAAGACAACAACCTCGTGGTGACCTGCATGCTGCCCGACAAGGAAGGCGTCACCTACCCCACCGAAGCTGAGCTGGCCAAGGTGTTTGCCGACGTTGCCGCTGAGGACATCGCCCCTTACGAGGACAAGGTGAGCGACGAACCCCTCATCTCCGCCACGCTGAAACCCGGCAAGGTGAAGAAGGTGAAGGAGGACAAGTATGGCTACAAGAAGTTTACCCTCTCCAACGGCGCCACCGTCTATCTGAAGAATACTGACTTCAAGGCCGACCAAATCCACATGCGTGCCTTCAGCAAGGGCGGCACGTCGCTCTACGACGACAGCGAGTACATCACCCTCGGCCAGTGCGACGACGTGGTGACCCAGGGCGGTGTTGGCAACTTCAGCGCCACCGAGCTCCAGAAAGCCCTCTCCGGCAAGAAGGTGTCGCTCAGCACCTCCATCGCCGTTTACAACGAGGGCATGGCCGGCTTCACCACCCCGAAGGACTTCGAGACGCTGCTCCAGCTCGCATGGCTGCGCTTCACCTCGCCCCGTCAGGACATGGAGGCCTACCAGTCGTACATCAACCGCAGCAAGGCCTCTCTGCAGAACCAGGAGCTCAACCCCATGAGCGCCTTGCAGGACACCATCGCCAGCGTGCTCTATGACAACAAGCTCCGTGCCCGCCGCATGAAAGCCTATATGCTCGACGAGATTAACTACGACCGCGCCATGCAGATCTATAAGGAGCGCTTCTCGGGTGCTGCCGACTTCGTTTTCGTCTTCACCGGCAACATCGACGAAGCCACGGCCCTGCCCCTCATCCAGAAGTACATTGGTAGCCTGCCGAAGGGAAAAAAGAAGGAGAACTGGAAGGACATCCACATGGACATCAAGCCCGGCAAGATCTCCAACATCTTCGACAAGGAGATGGAGGTGCCGCAGGCCACCTACCTGCAGGTCGTTGACGGCAGCTTCGATTACAACCTGAAGAACAACCTCGCCCTCGACTTCGCCGGACAGATTCTCAACATCCTCTACACCGAGGAAATCCGCGAGAAGGAAGGCGGCACCTACGGTGTCAGCGTCGTCACCCAGACCACCAACGTGCCCAAGAACCGCGCCACCATGCAGATAGTCTTCCAGTGCGACCCCGACCGTCGTGAATACCTCGGCAGCCGCGTGAAGGAGATTCTGGCCAAGTTTGCCGAGGAAGGACCTTCGGAGGAGAACCTGGCCAAGGTGAAGGAGCTGGCGGTGAAGCGCTATCAGGAGAATCTGCGCGAAAACACCTACTGGAGCGGACAGCTGATTGACTGGGTATTCTACGATTATGACTACTCCACCAACTACGAGCAGACCGTAGGCGCTATTACCGCCGACGATGTCCGCCTCGCCGTGAAGAACCTTCTCTCGCAGGGCAACGACATTGAAATCGTCATGTCAGGCAAGGCCAAAGCCGATGCCCAATAGGCAGATGAAAACAAGTCATTGCAATGGGCTACGAAGGTCATTGCAATGAATCACACAGGTCATTGCAGTGGTTTATACAAACCATTGCAATGACCCAACCACAGAATAAGACTTCAACCATTCCTCTCCCCTTGTTACACGACAATGAATAAACGATTTGCAACCTTGTTAAAGGACATCCGACGCCAACGCAAGCTCAGCGCGAAACGTCACCCTATGTATCAGAACAACAAGTTCGGCAAATACTTCATGTATTTCTTCGGCTTGTTCTGGGTGGCTTATCTCGTGCTGTTCGGATTCCTGCTCCCCACAATCTTCCGCGAAGAGATGCCCGGCATGGAGCCATACCATATTTTAAATAAAGGTATGTGGATAATCTTTATCCTCGACTTCGCCTTGCGCTTCATGGCGCAGAAGCTGCCCGCCAGCGAAGTGAAGCCCTACGCCGTGCTTCCCGTCAGGAAGCGCGACGTCATCGACTGTCACCTCCTGCTCAACGGGCTCGACACCTACAACCTCATCTGGTTCTTCCTGCTGCTGCCCTTCGGCTGCATGACGCTGTGGAAGTTCTTCGGTCTTGCCGGGCTGCTGGGCTTCCTGCTCGGCTACTGGCTGCTCATCGTGGCCAACGGCTATCTGAGCGCCATTTGCCGCACACTCATCAACGAGCATATCGTGTGGGTGGTGGTGCCCGTGCTGGTTTACGGCGGCATGATAGCCGGCATGCTGGCCCCCTGGAAGCACAACCTCGGCTGGATAGGCATGGAATGGGGCGAAGGATTCATCCAGTGGGAGCCGCTGGCCTTCCTGGCCGCCATCGCCGTGCTGGCTTTGCTGTTCGTGCTGTGCCGCGTGCTGCAGCTGAAGATTGTTGACAAGGAGATTGCCCGCACGAAATCCACCAAGCTGAAGCACGTCCGCGAATACAAGTTCCTCGACCGCTTTGGCGAGATTGGTGAATTCCTGCGCCTCGAAATCAAGCTCCTCACCCGCAACAAGGTGCCCAAGGTGCAGTTCCGCACGGGGCTCATCCTGATGATTATGTTCAGCGTCATGCTGGCCTTTTCGGACGTATACGACGACAATTTCATGCGCTACTTCATCGCCATCTACAACTTCAGCGTGCTGGGCGTGATGGTGCTCTCGCAATGCATGATGTTCGAAGGCAACTACCTCGACGGCCTGATGAGCCGCAAAGAGAGCATCCTTTCGCTGCTGAAGGCAAAGTACTACCTCCAGTGTGCCATCTGCCTTGTGCCGCTGATTGTCATGATTGCCCCTGTCATCAAAGGCAAGCTCGACGTGCTCGACATGTTTGCGGCGTTCTTCATCACCACGGGCTTTGTCTTCTTCATCATGTTCCAGATGGCCGTTTATAACAAGAGCACCATGAACCTTAACGAACGTGTCATGGGCCGCAACTCCACCAGCAACTGGTTCCAGACGCTGCTCATCATGGGCGGTTTCTTCCTGCCCGTCATCGTGATTATGGTGCTCAACGCCATCTTCCCCGACGGACGTGTGTCCGTATGGATTACGCTTGCCATCGGCATCGCGTTCACCCTGGCGCACCCCCTCTGGCTGCGCAACGTTTATAAGCGTTTCATGAAACGGCGCTACACCAACATGGCCGGCTTCCGTGCCTCGCGTCCTTAAAGCATCACTTTTTCAAATCGTCATTCGTCAATTGTCAAACAGTAAACACACACTCCATGATTATCTCCATCAACAATCTGCATAAGAAGTTCGGCAGCGTCGTCGCCGCCAACATCGACAGTTACGTCATCGGCCACGGCGACATGGTGGGCCTCGTCGGTAACAACGGTGCCGGCAAGACCACGCTGTTCCGCCTCATCCTCGACCTTCTGAAAGCCGACGAAGGCAACGTCACCGTCAGCACCCAGGACGGCACGCTCACCGACGCCGCCGTCACCTCCACCGAGGACTGGAAGCGCCACACCGGTGCCTTCATCGACGAGAGCTTCCTCATCGACTACCTCACGCCCGACGAATACTTCGCCTTCCTCGGCCGCATGTATGGCATGAAGAAAGAGGCCGTCAGCGAACGCCTCGAGCACTTCCGCCCCTTCTTCAACGGCGAAATCCTCGGCGAAAAGAAGCTCATCCGCGACTACTCCATGGGCAACAAGCAGAAGATAGGCATCGTCAGCGCCATGCTCCACAGTCCCGAGCTGCTCATCCTCGACGAGCCGTTCAACTTCCTCGACCCCTCCAGCCAAGCCATCATCAAGCACCTGCTGGCAGCCTATAACCGCGAGACAGGAGCCACGGTGCTCATCTCGTCGCACAACCTCGACCACACCGTCGAAGTCTGCCCGCGCATCGCCCTGCTCGAGCACGGCGTCATCCTCCGCGACATTGCCAACGTCAACGGCTCAGCCAAGACCGAGCTCGACACCTATTTCGATGCCCCCGTCCAAGCCGCCGAAGCCGCCGAAGCGACAGATAACCCGGAATGTCCGGAAAAACCGGAATCTCCGGAAAATCCGGAAAATCCGGAATCTCCGGAAAAACCGGAAGCTTCCGCATCCCCTGAAAACCTTTAACAACCCATAATTATGCTGACTTTCAGAATCCAATACTACACCCATTGGGGCGAAGAGCTCCACCTCTCCCTTGAGGGGACGGACTACCTCATGGACAACGACGGACATGGCAACTGGTTCATCAGTCTCCCTGCCCAGAAGAAAAACATCTCCTACACCTACTTCGTCACCGAAAACGGCAGCGTGACCCGCCGCGAATGGCGTGCCCATCAGGCCACCGTCCCTGCCAGCGGCGAAGTCACCCTCAACGACTATTGGAAAGACCGCCCCGAAGCCCCCTTCTACAGCGAGAACTTCACCCGCATCGTCGGCGCCGACAAGGTGAGCCGCTGGCGTGGCGCCGGCGTGGCCATCCCCGTCTTCTCCCTCCGCAGCAAAAAGAGCTTCGGCATCGGCGAGTTTGCCGACATCCCCCTCATGGTCGACTGGGCAGAGCAGACAGGGATGTGCATCATCCAGCTGTTGCCCGTCAACGACACCACGATGACGCGTACCTGGACAGACTCCTATCCCTACAACGCCAACTCCACCTTCGCCCTCCATCCCGCCTACATCAATCTCGAAGCTGTGGGCAAGCTGAGCGACAAGGAGAAGATGAAGGAGTTCAAAGCCCTTCAGAAAGAGCTCAATGCCCTTCCACAAATCGACTACGAACGCGTCACCCATGCCAAGTGGGACTACCTGCGACTGATCTATGCCGAAAAGGGCGAAGCCACCTTCGCCTCGACGCCCTTCAAGAGCTTCTTCAAGGCCAACAGCTACTGGCTGCGTCCCTACGCGGCGTTCTGCTACTTCCGTGACATGTTCGGCACGCCCGACTTCAACTGCTGGAAAGACGTCACCTACAGCCCTGAGCTCATCGACAGCCTCGACGGCAACCCCGACGTGGCGTTCCACTATTTCATCCAGTATCACCTGCACATCCAGCTGAAGAAAGCCGTCGACTACGCCCATGCCCACGGCGTCACCCTCAAGGGCGACATCCCCATCGGCATCAGCCGCACCAGCGTCGATGCGTGGGTCTATCCGCACCTCTTCCACATGAACGGACAAGCAGGTGCTCCGCCCGACGCCTTTGCCACCGACGGACAGAACTGGGGCTTCCCCACCTACAACTGGGAAGAGATGTCCAAGGACAACTACCAATGGTTCCGCAACCGTTTCCAGAAGATGAGCGACTACTTCGACGCCTACCGCATCGACCATCTGCTGGGCTTCTTCCGCATCTGGGAGATACCCATCCGCTATCGTTCGGGGCTGCTCGGCCACTTCAATCCCGCCATGCCCTACTCCATGGGCGAAATCTGTGGCCGGCTCGGCATGACCATCGGGCAAGTGAATGCCCTCTCTACCCTCAACGTCAACCACAAGCCCGAGACGGACGTCCTCTTTGTGCAGGACGAATACCGCGAGGGATATTTCCACCCCCGCATCTCAGGCTTCGATGCACCCTGTTTCGACACGCTGGGCGAATGGCAGAAAAATGCCTATCGCGAGCTGCACGAGGAATACTTCTACCGTCGCCACAACGACTTCTGGCGTGCCGAAGCCATGAAGAAGCTGCCCGCCCTCATCGACTCGACTGACATGCTTGTCTGCGGCGAAGACCTCGGCATGATACCCTCGTGTGTGCCCTCGGTCATGGAGGAACTGCACATTCTCAGCCTCGAGATTCAGCAGATGCCGAAGGAGGTTGGCGTCACCTTTGGCGACCCAGCCCGCTATCCCTACAACAGCGTCTGCACCACCTCTTCGCACGACATGCCCAACATCCGTGCCTGGTGGGAGGAGGACCGCCACCTCACCCAGCGTTACTGGAACGAAGTGCTTCACCGCCCCGACACGGCTCCCGAGAAGTGCGAGCCCTGGATTTGCGAGGAGATTATCCGCAGCCACATGGCCAGCCCCTCCATGCTGGCCATCCTGCCCTTGCAGGACTGGCTGGGCATCGACGGTAAGCTGCGCTATGCCGACCCCTTTGCCGAGCGCATCAACATCCCCGCCAATCCCCGCCACTACTGGCGCTACCGCATGCACCTCTACTTAGAGGATCTGCTGAAGGCAGACGTCTTCAACAGCCGCGTTAAAGTCCTTGCCGCACGCAACTGAGACCGCACGCCATGAAAAAGACATTCCCCCTGCTGCCTGCCGTCTCGGGCATCACCGTGCTCACCGCCCTCACGGGCTGCACCAGCCGTGCCCCTCAGCCGACGGCCGACGAGCCGTCGAAGCCCATGAATATCCTTTACATCATGTGCGACGACCACTCCTACCAGACCATCAGTGCCTACGACCAGCGGTTCATCCACACCCCCAACATCGACCGCATCGCTGCCGATGGTGTGCGCTTCACCAACAGCTTCGTTGCCAACTCGCTCAGCGGCCCAAGCCGTGCCTGCATGCTCACGGGCAAGCACAGCCATGCCAACGGCTTCACCGACAACACCGTGACGTTCGACGGCAGTCAGCAGACCTTCCCCAAGCTGCTGCAGAAGGCAGGCTACGAGACGGCGATGATTGGCAAGTGGCACCTCGTCAGCCAGCCGACAGGCTTCGACTATTGGGACATCCTGGTGGGACAGGGAATGTACTACAACCCCGAGTTCATCTGCAACGGCCAGAAAGTGCAGCGTGAGGGCTATGCCACCAACATCACGACCGACCTTGCCCTCGACTGGTTAGCGAACAAGCACGACAAGAGCAAGCCATTCTGCCTGCTGCTCCACCATAAGGCCCCCCACCGCACGTGGATGCCCGACAGCTGCGACATGGAGCTCTTCAGCGACAAGGACTTCCCTCTACCCGACACCTTCTGGGACGACTACGACGGCCGGCCGGCTGCTGCCGCACAGGAGATGCACATCCTCAGGGACATGGACCTTGTCTATGACCTCAAGCTGGCTGACAAGGAGGGGGAAATCCACGGCGGAGGGCTCGAGGGCTGGGGACGCACCATGTACACGAGCCTACTCAGTCCCAACCAGAAAGCCTTCTGGGACAGACACTACGACCCTGTCATCGAGACGTTCAAGGATAGTTTTCTGCGTGTCGCCCCAAACGGCTCCGAAGAAACGATGTCGCCAGCCAACGGCGGCATGAAGGCCGATGCCAGGCGACTTGCCCAGTGGAAGTACAACCAATACATGCGCGACTATCTGCGTGTCATCACCTCCATCGACCGCAACGTGGGCCGCGTGCTCGACTATCTGGAGGAGAACGGACTGATGGAGAATACGCTCATCGTCTATACCTCCGACCAGGGATTCTACATGGGCGAACACGGCTGGTTCGACAAGCGTTTCATGTACGAGGAGTCGTTCCGCACGCCCCTGCTCGCCCGGCTGCCGGGCGGCAAGAAGGGCGACATCCGCCAGCTGGTGCAGAACATCGACTATGCCCCCACGTTCCTCGAGTTGGCGGGTGTCCCCATTCCTGACGACATCCAGGGTGTGTCGCTGCTGCCGCTCCTGCAAGGCCGTCATCCTCGCCATTGGCGCGAGGCGCTCTATTACCATTATTATGAGTACCCCGCCGAGCACGCCGTCCGCCGTCACTACGGCATTCGCGACAGCCGCTACAAGCTCATCCACTTCTACCCCGCTACGCTCGACGGCATCAAGGTGAAGGACACCATCGACAGCTGGGAGCTCTACGACCTGAAAGACGACCCGCAGGAACTGCACAACCTCTACGGCCAGCCAGGCACCGAACGCCTCACCCGCCGTCTGATGAAGAAGCTCCACGAGCTGCAGGAGCAATACGATGCGCCGGAACTGAAATACGGAGTGTGAATAGAACACCGTCCCTCCCCCCTAAGGATTATAACCTTTTATGCCCGCTTCCGCCCTATCCTTTTCAGCCGCCAAAAAGCTCATCGAGCCTCGCGCCTTCAGCACAATGGTCAAGCCTGTCGGCTCGGCCTGCAACCTGCGCTGCAGCTACTGCTACTACCTCAGCAAAGCGGAGCTTTATGGCGGGCATGAGCCGGTGATGGACGACGAGCTGCTCGAGCTCTACGTCCGCCAGTACATCGAGGCTGTCGAGACACCCGTCGTCACCTTCTGCTGGCATGGTGGCGAACCGCTCCTGGCCGGGCTTGACTTCTACCGCAAGGCTGTGGCTCTGCAAGAGCGGTACCGCGGCGACAAGCAGATCGAGAACACGCTGCAAACCAACGGACTGCTCGTCACAGCCGAGTGGTGCCGTTTCTTCCACGACCATCACTTCCTTGTCGGGCTCTCGCTCGACGGTCCTCGCGACCTCCACGATGCCTACCGCCTCGACTGTGGCGGACGCCCCACCTTCGACCGCGTCCTCCGCGCCGCCCAGCTCTTTGCCACGAGCGGGGTCGATTTCAACATCCTCTGCACCGTCAATGCCCGTTCGGCAGGACGCGGAGCCGAGGTCTATCGCTTCCTGCGCAACCTCACCCCCTTCCTTCAGTTCCTGCCGGTTGTGGAAACGACGGATGGCAACCTCACCCCCCACTCCACCACGGCTGCTGACTTCGGGCAGTTCCTCTGCGACGTCTATGACGAGTGGGTCCTCACCGACGTGGGGCGCATCTATGTGCAGCTTTTCGACAACACCCTTGCCCAATGGTGCGGTCAGGCAGCAGCCCTCTGCTCGTTCAGCGAGACCTGTGGCGACAGCCTTGCCGTTGAGCACAACGGTGATGTCTACGCCTGCGACCACTTCGTCCATCCCGCCTATCGCCTCGGCAACCTCCGCGAGACACCGCTGGCCGAGCTCTACCGTCTGCCCGAGCGTTTCCGTTTCGGTGCCGCCAAGCATGCTGCCCTGCCCCGCCTCTGCGAGCGTTGCCGCTGGCTGTTCCTCTGCCACGGCGAATGTCCCCAGCACCGCCATCCCGACGGCCACAGCCGCCTCTGCAAGGGCTATAAGCAGTTTTTTGCCCACACGGCCGACGACATGCGCACCATGCGCAGCCTGCTGGAGCGCCAGCTGCCCCCTGCGCTAATTATGCAAAGATTAACCTAACCTATAAAACCCAATGAAAAGCAAGTATTCTCTCCCCAAGGAAGGCGGACTCATCGCCTCTGCCGTTCCCGAAGACATCGTCTGCCGCTTCGAGAAAGTCCCCACCCGTGTCTATCCCGACGAATACGAAGGCGTTCAGTACGTTGCCGACAAGATTGTCAGCGCCATTGCCGCCCACGAGTCCGATAGCGCCGCCAGCGGACGCCCCTTCGTGCTCGGTCTCACCACCGGCCGCACGCCCCTCGGCCTCTACCGCGAGCTGGTAGCCCGCTACAAGGCCGGCAAAGTCAGCTTCCGAAACGTTGAGGTCTATAGCCTCGACGAGTTCTACCCCATCACCCCCGAACACCAGCAGAGCCGCAACTACCGCATCCATGCCGAATTTCTCAACCACATCGACATCCTGCCTGGGAACATCCACATCCCCGATGGCACGGTGCCCTTGGACCGCATCAGCGAATACTGCCGGCAGTATGGCCACGAAGCGAAGAATAAGATGGACCTCATGATCATCGGCGTGGGCGAGCAGGGACAGATAGGCTTCAACGAACCCGGTACGTTCTCCCGCTCCAAGACCCGCCTTGTCCAGCTCTCCTACAACTCCATCAAGACGCAGTCGGGCTTCTTCACCTCGGCGGGCGACGTGCCCAAGATGGCCATCACCATGGGCATCGACACCATCATGAAGGCCAAGCAAATCATCCTCATGGCCTGGGGCGAGGACAAGGCCGACGTCATCCAGCGCATCGTCGAGGGCGACGTCACCGAGCAGGTGCCCGCCAGCATCCTGCAGGAACACCCCGACATCGAGGTCATCATCGACGAGACCGCCGCCGAGCACCTGACCCGCTACGAAGCCCCCTGGGTTGTCGGTCCCTGCGAGTGGAGCCGCAAGCTCATCCGCAAGGCGGTCATCTGGCTCTGCACCCAGGTGGACAAGCCCATCCTGAAGCTCACTTTCCAGGACTACCTCCAGCACTCGCTCGCCCCCATGCTCGACAAGCTGGGCAAGACGTACAGCCAGGTCAACATCGAGGTCTTCAACGACCTTCAGCACACCATCAGCGGCTGGCCAGGCGGCAAGCCCGGTGCCACCGACGATGCCACACGCCCCGTCAAATCCGTCCCCTTCCCCAAGCGTGTGCTCATCTTCTCGCCCCACCCCGACGACGACGTCATCTCGATGGGCGGCACCTTCTGCCGGCTCATCCAGCAGGGCCACGACGTCCATGTTGCCTACGAGACCAGCGGCAATGTCGCCGTCTATGACGACGTGGTCATCCAGAACCTCGACACCGCGCGCGAGATGGGTTTCGGCGACCGTGTCGATGAAATCCGTTCCATCATCGCCAGCAAGGTGCCCGGCCAGCCCGAGCCCCGCCAGCTGCTCAACATCAAGGGTGCCATCCGCCGTGCCGAGGCCCGCGCTGCCGACCGCAGCATAGGCCTCGACGACCGCACGAACGTCCACTTCCTCAACCTGCCCTTCTACGAGAGCGGCACCATCAAGAAGGGCGAGCTGGGCACCGCCGACATCGACATCATCGTCCGGCTGCTGCGCCAGATCAAGCCCCATCAGATCTACGCCGCCGGCGACCTCTCCGACCCCCACGGCACCCACCGTGTCTGCATCGAGGCCGTCCTCGGTGCCCTCGACGTGGTGAAGGACGACCCGTGGATGGCCGAATGTCACCTCTGGCTCTACCGCGGAGCCTGGCAGGAGTGGCCGCTCGACCAGGTCGATATGGCCGTACCCCTCAGCCCCGACGAGCTCATCATGAAGCGTCAGGCCATCTTCCGCCACCTCTCGCAGAAGGACATCGTGCCCTTCCCGGGCGAGGACCAGCGCGAGTTCTGGCAGCGTGCCGAAGAGCGCACCCAGCACACCGCCTACCTCTACAACCAGCTCGGACTGCCCGAGTACCAGGCCATCGAGGTCTTCCTGCAGATGATGTAGGACTGACAACAACAAACAGCTGAGGCACCCTGTGTGCCCCAGCTGTACTCTTTGCCGGCGGAAACGGTTTATTCCGCGGCGACGGAGAGACTGCGGACGACACTACGGTGCCGTCCTTCTTCTCCGCCTACAGGGAAGAGGAAGGTGGGCACCTCGGCCATGCGGGCTTTGCCGTCGGGGGCATAGTAGCGCCAGCGACGAACGAGGGTGTCGCGCACACGTCCATCGACGATGAGGCGCGTCATCTGGTTCGTACCCTCGATGGTGAGCGTGTGGCGGCCGGGCTCGAGGCGGTAGTGAAAGGTGTAGAGATAGCCGTCGCGGCTGAAGCCGACGAGACCACCGACGGGGTCGGACAGCCAGAAACGGGTGCCGCGGTGGTCGTAGAGCCATGTGCCGGGCTCCTCGGCCACGCAGTCGATGTCGATGGTGACGGTGTATGGCCAGCCAATGCCGAGCACCTGCTTCTGGAGCTCGTGGCCGAAAGTGTGGCGCAGGGAGTCGAAGGCGGCGTAGGGGAAGGTGACGCGGTCGGCCGTCCAGGTCTTGGTGGAGAGGGTTTGCATGGCAGGCCAGATGCGGTGGAGGATGTCGGCACAGCTGATGCCGTTGCCGGCATGGTCGTTCCAGACGGCAAACATACCGCCCTCGATGGCCGGGTCGCCCTCGTCAAACTTCTGGTTGCCTATCTGGGCAGGCGTCCAGTTGTCGTACAGCGAAGCGCAGTTCAGATAGTCGTAGTAGTATCCTGCCGCAGGGACGATATAGACATAGCCGTCGGGGATGCTGACGAGCTGGTAGCCGGCCTCCTTCATCGTCTGCGGGTCGGCATAGCCGTTGTACCAGCAGTTCATGAGCACGCCCTCGGCCTTCACGGGGGTGACGCCAGCGGCATGCGTGAGCGAACCCCACAGCACGGCCTGCTTGCCGTAGCTCTCGACGAGACGGATGTAGTGGTCGGTGAAGCGGCGGAACTCCTCGACGATGGTTGAGTCGCGGTTGCTGTATTCGTCGGTGCCGATGTTGACGCGCCGGCCGCGGAACACAGGGCTGTCGCCGCCAAGATACTCGGCAAAAAGGGCATCGAGGAAGGGATAGACATCGGGGTTACGGAGGTTCAGGTGGTCCATGCCGAACTCCTCGCTGCCCAGGTCGGGACGGTAGTGGGTGAAGGCGAGGCTGTGGGCAGGGACGTCGATTTCGGGGATAATCTCCACGCCCTTCGCGGCGGCATAGTCCTGCAGCTCGATGAACTCCTTCTTCGTGTAGTAGCCGTCGGTGGCAGCCAGGCCGGGATAGGTGTCGCACTCGAGACGGAAGGCGGCGGGAGTGCACGTCCAGTCGTTGTTGAAATACTGCGGGAAAGCGTTGTCGTTGAGGTGGAGATGGAGCGTGTTCATCTTGTAATAGGCCATCATGTCAACGATGTCGCGCAGCACGTGCATGGGGATGAATTTGCGTCCGCAGTCGATCATGAAGCCCCGCAGGGGATAGCGTGGCCAGTCGTCAATCGTGCCGCAGGGCAGCGTGTCGCTCTGTTCGAGCAGCTGGGCAAGCGTCGTCCGCGCCAGGCGAAGGCCGGCATCAGAGGGCGACGAGACGCCAACACCCTTGCGGCTTATCGTGATGGTATACTCCTCTGGCGACCTGCGTTGCCACATCCGTTTGTGGAAGGAGATGCGACTGTCGTCCAGCCCATTCTCAGCAACGAACACCCCTTTACCGCCCTTCCACGCCTGCACTTCGGGAATCGTGAAGGGCTTCATGTTCTGAGCCATGACCAGCACAGACATCAGACACATAGTCAACAGGACACCGTTTCTTTTCATAAGGCAAACTATTCAATCGTTAAACCATCACGATGGTGGCAAACAAAGCCGCAAGCAAATATACCGATGTCCATCATCGTCCGAAAGGTTTATTACATCGCTCCCGGGCCGTCGCCTTGCCATACGGCGCCAGGGCCGTCGCCCTGCCATGACTCGCCGTCCTGCGGGGTGATGACGGGCGTGGGCTGGCGGAGGTTGTCAAGGATGGGATGGTCGAGGCCTTCAATGACGGACGCCTGCGGCCCGATGACGTCGAGGACAACGATTTCGTTCTGCCCCCGCTTGAGCCAGCAGCCGGGGACGTAGAGCGTCTGCTGCGGACCGATTTCCCAGAAACGGCCTATGGCGTGACCGTTGACATAGACCTGCCCCTTGCCCCACGAGCTCATGTCGAGCCACGTGTCACCGGGCGACTTGACGTTGAACGTGCCGCGGTAGTAGCCGCGCGTGCCGAAAATCTTCACCTCGTCGGCAAACCCCTCGTGGTACTCATCGACACGACGGCCCGAGAAGCCTTCAAGAGCCCAGACAGCCTGCTCGTAGTCGTCGGGGATGGGGAACCGCTCCCAGCCCGTCAGCGTGACGGTCTCGTCGGCGTAGTGCAGGGTAACGTCGCCCACAATGCCCTTGAAATCCTTGATGGCGCGGCCGTAGTTGATGCGGCCCGTGGCCTCGACGAGGATGCGGAGCACATCGCCCTCGCGGGTGGGGGGAAGGGTGAGGGTGGTCTCGCGGACACGGCGGTCGAGCCTGCCGACGAAACGGTCGTTGATGAACACCTGCGCGTAGTCGTGGGCGTCGAGGGTGAGGGTGCTGGGCACGGGCACGGCGGGCAGACCGGTGATGTAGAACATTGAGCCCCAGCCGAGGTTGTTGTACTCGAAGGTGAGGTTATTCTGGTTTTCGGTCGTGCAGAGGCCGCCACAGCCGTAGGCAATCGGGGCGAACTCGGTCAGTTCGATCTTCGGGAAGGAAATCACGGGGAACATGGCGGGCACGGGTGGCAGGGCCTTGTCGCTGAACTTCTGCAGCATGGGGCGCAGCTCGTCGAACTTGGGCGTGGGGTGTCCTGCCTCGCTGATGGGGGCGTCGTAGTCGTAGCTGGTGCAGTCGGGCTGATAGCCGGGGCTGTTGGCACCTGCCCAGTGGCCGAACGACGTGCCGCCGTGTACCATGTAGAGACTAAAGGAGATGTTCTTCTGCAGCATCTCGCGCAGGCCGGCCACCATGTCCTTGGCGTCGCGGGTCTCGTGGGCGCGGCCCCAGTTGTCGAACCATCCGCTCCAGAACTCCGAGCACATGAGGGGCGTCGTGGGGCGCAGCTCCTTCAGGCGGCGGAACTGGCTGTCGATGTTCGAGCCCGTGCCGAAGTTCATCGTCCACAGCAGGTCGTCGAGGGCATTCTGCTCGAAGTTGCTGCTCCAGTCGCACTGGAAGAGGGGGACGTCGGTCCAGCCCACCTCGCGCAGCACGTCGCGCACGGCGCTGACGTAGGGCTTATCGGTGCCGTAGCCGCCGAACTCGTTCTCCACCTGCACCATGATGATGGGGCCGCCCTTCGACAGCTGGAGGTCGGCCAGCTGACCGGCCAGCGCCGACTCGAACTTGCGGACACGCTCCATGAAATAGGGGTCGAGCGAACGAAGCTTGATGTCCTCCTTCTTCAGCAGCCACCAGGGCAGGCCGCCCATCTCCCATTCGGCGCAGCAGTAGGGTCCCGGACGGACGATGACGTAGAGGCCGTGCTTCTGACAGAGCTTGACGAAGGCGCGGACGTCGGCCTGACCCTCGAAGCAGAACTGGTCGGGCTGCGGCTCGTGGAAATTCCAGAAGACGTAGATGCAGACGGTGTTCATGCCCTGCGCCTTGACCATCTGGATGCGGTGCTCCCAGTATTCGCGGGGGATGCGGGGGAAGTGTACCTCGCCGGCCTTGACGACGAACGGCTTGCCGTCGAGGAGGAACGAGCCCTCGCCGACCTCAAACGTCTTACCCATTGGGGCTTTGCAGGAGGTAAGCACAGCCACAAACAGCGCCAGCACGGCAATCAGGATGGAATGAGTCTTTTTCATAATCGATGTCATATTGATAGGGTGGTTGATTTTTTTCAGGTTTACGATTGTAGTTGCAAAGATAGGGATAAAAATGAGAATCTGAAAGAGCAGAAGGGATTTTTTTCATTGCCCCCTGTTCATTTTCGGCGCAAAGTTACGGTGAAAAATTCGAACCGCAAAACATTTTTCTAAATTTTTTTGAAATTTGTGTGATTTTTTTTGAAAACAAACCTCTTATCGGGGCTTTATTCTTTCGCATGGCCTTTATGGGCTCGTTTGGCAAAGAAGAGCCCGGACGGTCAAAGGGGAAAGTGAGGTGGGGTGTGTAGCATTGTAGCATTGTAGCATTGTAGCATTTTCCTCCTGCACATGCGCGAACTCTATATATGGAAAAGAAGAATGGTTTTATATTTATTATATATTATATTTATATATTATATTTCCATATATATTAATAATCGCGCG
>Ga0129306_1000815_pt1 | contig 42681 bp, 48 predicted proteins | sample P827metagenome_FD_94438 | JGI IMG/M metagenome (GOLD analysis project Ga0129306, IMG submission 94438) | Capybara group fecal microbial communities from Wisconsin, USA - P827 metagenome | ecosystem: Host-associated > Mammals > Digestive system > Large intestine > Fecal | place: USA: Wisconsin... | reverse complement strand
TCAAGATCCCTGTTGCTGGCCTTCTCCTGGTACCCGATCTGGGACTCTGCGACCTGGATCACGCCCTCGACGGAGCAAGTGGTGACCCCGTAGACAGGGATCCCGAAGCCGGCGAACCAGGCACCGCCTCCGATTTTCTGATTGGCGTAAAACTTCCTGCGGACCTCTCCGCCGTTCCGGCTCCGTTCAGCTGCGGAGGTATTGCCCTCGATCGTCGTAATGTCCCAGGTTCCGTCGTTCCTCCGCTTCGCGCTGACCACAAGACCCGTGTGTGAGATCCGCTTGAGTGAACTCGAGTAAAAGAAAGCCACATACCCGCGGGATGGCGTCAGTGTCCATCTGCCGGCCTGCATGAAGCGTCCGGCTCCGGTGGGCGTGTACTGGTAGTAATCGCCGCACAGGGCAGCCTGCCCCCTCTGGTAAACGTTCACTCTTCGCCTCCCTTTGCATAGTTGTAGCAGCTGATGCCCAGGATCATGCCAAGGAAGACATCGACCTTCGTGATCGTCAGGACAATGAGGTCTGGATCGTACCATCCCCAATCAGGGCCAAGCTCTCCATAAAGGACTGCAGCTGCCGGCAGCACGATAGCAATGATCCATTTCAGGATGTTATAAACAGAATCAGGTAATCTCATGATATGCTTGTCCCTCCTTTATTAATTAAGTAGCTTTCCAGGTCGTCCTTCGCCCGTGTCAACTTGTCGATGTCGTTGCCGTTGATCGCGTGGCTCATCAGCGCCAAAAGCGCTTGCTGGGTAACGCGATTGCCCTCGTCGAGACTGTTGAGCCTCCGGTTGTCCCGGTCAAGGTACTCCCCGAACTTCGTCACCTGCTTCTCCAGAGCGTCGATTCTCTGGTCCTGGAGGAGCTCCGGCTCCCGGGCCCTCCTGAAGGCATTGATGATCACCGTCATGGCTGCTGCGATCGTGCAGATGGCTCCGCAGATCCAGAGCACATCCGATAAAGTAAACGTAATTGCAGTATCGCTCATGTGCGCCTCCTTGCTGTCATGTGAAAAGCGGAATACCGCCCGGCGGGTCGAGCAGATAGACCTCAACCTTGTATGTGCCGTTTATGGTCAACGTGCTGGTCGAGTTATATCTCTTGCGGATGCGGACTCTCCCATCGTTGTAGATGTAATCTGCATAGACTCCATACCCGTTAGTACTTGTCTGCGCCGTTGGTGTGAAAGTGCCATCATTATAGCGTGTAAAAATTCTAATTCCCGACCCACTGCTTGTTTGCGTTGTGCCATTGACAACATGAGTGTTATAAAAAAAAGAATCACTCCCGTAAAAATACCCGTTACGTTTTCCTGCGGTATCCCTTATCCTCACATATACCCACTTGTCGGACGTCCAAAGCTCGCTATGCCCCGTTGACAATGTATCTACTGTTGCAGTGCTTGTCGATGTCGTGCTAACAGCATAGGAATTTTCCGCAACTTTCGTCCATGCAGACGAGCCGCCCCCTCCGCTTGAAGTACCCGTGGTTATCGTCCCATCTGCCGCAAGAAATGTCTTCCCGCTTGCCACATCTGCCGCCGTGGCGGTCGTTACAGAAGCATCATCAAAGCGGTGCATCACATCATTATTGTCCGGGAGCAGGACCGCAGGTACATCAGAATAAATTGCCCCCATTAGTTTAACCTGCTGTGCCATGCCGCCCCCTTTAGCTGATGCTGAGGATTTTTGTCGTGGAATCCTGCGACACAACAGCCGAGGATAAAGCCCCGACAACCGATGCCACGCAGTCATCATCCGCAGAACAGCCGACCTTAACTGTCACACCGTTGGCAATATACTGAGGACTGAGGTTTGTTATCCGGACGGTCAGATTGCAGGGCCGCATCTTGTAAACGATATCGGTAACATTCTCGACGATGTTCGGGGTGTTGATACCCAGGAGAAATCGCGTGATGGGCCTCATCGATGATGATGGTATCGAAATAGTCCTGGCTGAACTTCTCCAGGCGTTTCGGCCTTTGGAGGGACTGCACTGACCCAACAGTCACCTGATACCACTGGCCAATGCAGGTCTCCTCTGCCTTTTCCACGGAGCAACCGAGGCCCGTGGCTTTTTTGATCTTGTCGGCAGCCTGCTCCAGAAGTTCCCCACGGTGTGCAAGGATCAGCACGTGGTTTCCCTTCCGGACCATGTCCTCCGTGATCTTCGCAAAAACAATGGTTTTCCCCGTACCGGTAGGCAGGACCAGGAGCGTCCGGCGGGTACCGGCGAGCCATTGATCCTCAACGGCCCGCCTGGCTTCCTCCTGGTACGGTCTCAGTTCCATCTTTTTCATATCAGAACTGTCCCGGAGTGAATGTCTTGATCTCCTTCGGGAGATACCGTCCAACGCGGTTGTTTTTGTACTTGTTACCGTCCTTCTTGGACGTATATTCATTGATCGTTAATTCCAGACGTCCGGAAGCCCCGGGCACCTTGTTCCAGTCCATCCGGAGCGGTTCGCCCTTCTTCTTCTGCCCGATTGAGGTGAAGAACTGGGACAGGCGCCATTCGCTCTTGGAGTGCAGGAACAGGCTCTCGAAGATCTTGCCTTCCTTGCCGCTGATCGGGTCACGGACAATCAGCGTCAGATCCGCCTTCGGGCAGGCCGACATCTTGTCCGATCCGTCAAAGTATCCGCGTTCAAGGCTTTCAACCTTGAAGTCATAGGTTCCTTCCGGCAGAAGTTCAAACTCATCGTCTTTGGTGATCTCGTCATTCCATCCGAGTGCGCCGTCTGCAGCCTGTGGGTTCATGTAGTTTTCCATAATGTTTTCTCCTCCTGTAGTGATCAGTCAAAAGGTACGGCCTGATTGTCGCGGATCTGCTGGATAAGCTCCACGACCTTGGGCCAGAATCCGATGATCCATCCCTGGACAAATTCCGAGTCCATATCCTGGATCAGCGTGTCTGCGGGATAGTATCCCTTTGCATAGACTGCCTGCTGGATCTCCCACTCGCCAATGGAGTCGTGATTCATAAGGTCTTTCAGATTGTTGGGCAGCTTATCAGGATCTGAAAGAAACATTGAGACAAGGTCTTCAGCCTTTCTTTCCTTTTTCTCCGGCGCACTTTTGGCACTCTGGCCGGGGGCTTCGTCCGGCGGCGGCGTGGCCTTTACGGTCTTAACCGGTTCTCCGGCCTGAATATGGCCGTAATCTAGCCCTCACTGTGGATGAACCTGCTTGAGAATCCGTCCCCGTATTTGATCTCTTTCCCGCAGGCCGCGCAGTTGATGGGAAGATCCATATTCTGCGTGTACAGCGGGTAAAAGCCCTCTTTCGGCGGATCGTATTTCTCATAGTTCTTGGTTTTCGGGTTCCACTTGACCATGTTGCTTTTTCCTCCCTTTTTCTCAAGTACGATTTCGATGCTATCAATCCCCAGCCGCGCCATATTCCTCCGAATGGACTTTCGCAGACCGTTCCACGTGCAGATAAAGGTAGCGGAGCGGAAAAAGCGCGGGCGCTCCCGGTTGTTGCGCCAGTAGTGGATATCCATGCGCTCACCTCCCGATGATGCAGAAATACTCAGATCCGATCTTCTTCCAGCACGGTCCCTGCTTGAACTGTGCCTGGAAGACCACATTTGACGGGATCGCGGATCCATGCCGGAGCAGGTGCTCCGCGATCGCCCAGTTTCGGTCCGTGGGTTCGCGGTCATAATTCCCGTCCCATGTGCAGGCATACTGCCGATGCTGGAAGACAACGCCCTCGATGGTGTCCGGGTAGCTCGGGTGCCGGACGCGGTTCAGTACCACGCTCCCGACGGCTTCCTGTAGTTCCACTGAGCCAGACTGACACTCGCCAGCCAGAAGATGAGCGAGAATATAAAGGTCCTTTTCATTGATCGGGTCCTCCTCTTCCGCAGGGACCGGCTCCACCATCGGGATCCCCTGGTCCGGTGCTACTGTTGTCTCCCGCATGATCCAGATTGCGTCCGGGAGCGCCCCGTCTGTCTCTGTAACGACCGGACCCGCTGCCGCGCTGGTCTGGATCACAGCCGCCTGTGCCTCATGGGCCCGATCGGCAGCGGAAATCGTTGCCAGCAGTGCCGCCGTCACCCCGATCGTCGCGATCGGAAACCAAAGGTCTCTTGCTCTCATCTCCTGCCTCCTACATTCCTTCTCTGTGTCCTGTACCAGGTCTCAAAATCGTGAGTGCGGATCCTGATTTTCCTGCCGCCCGGATTGATGTAGGCGAACCCATTCCCAGGCATATGACACCATTGAAGGACCACGCTCCGGCTGATCCGGAGAAAATCCGCGAGCTCCGTGACGCTCATGATTTCAGCGGGATAGTTCATAGGTCTCCTCCTAACTTTAAGTTAGTGTTTCGGGCACAAAAATATCGTTCATAGTGCACCGGTAAAGGCTGCACAGCTTACTCAACTGCACTGCGGTCGGAAATGTTTTTTCCTGTTCCCAGCTTACAAGCGTGGATTTGGCCACTTTTATGGCATTACAGGCCTGATCCTGGGTAAGGCCGGCGTTTACACGCGCCGCTTTCAGTGTGACTTTCATGGGTTCCTCCTTCCTGATTCATTTACATAAATTTCTGACCCCTCAGTCACTATACTACTTTAAAAGTAGTGTTGTCAACATTAAAGTTAGTGGTAATCAAAATTTTAGTTAACAACGCTACTTTTTTGTTATACAATCATTTCGGGAGGTGTAATGATGGGAGATAACGAGTTGAGAAGGATTTTTGCGAACAATCTCAAGTACTACTTGAACCTTAACGGATACTCACAAGCAGACATGGCAAGATATATGAAAGTATCCACCGCGACAACAGCAAAATGGTGTACAGGCGTAACGATGCCGCGTGTAGACAAGATTCAGTCACTCTGCAATTGGTTCGGCATCGAAAAATCGGACCTACTGGAAGACTGGCAGTCCAAAAATACGGACACCCAGTCTGATAAACTTCATTGGTACCAGGACCCCGAAACGGCAGAGATCGCACAGCGGATCTTCGATGATCCGAACCTCCGCACTCTGTTCGACTCGGCGAAGGATGCCGCTCCAGAAGATCTGGCCACCGTTCAGGCTATGCTGGAAGCATTATTACGTAAAGAAGGGCGTAAGGATTGATATCGGTTTTTTACCAGGATATGCCGTGCAAGGTACACGGGCTGATCCGGGCTAATGAGGATGGAAGCTACACCATCATCCTCAACAGCCGGGACAGCCGGGAGCGGAATCTCCAGGCGTACCAGCACGAACTTGATCATTTACTTAAAGGCGACTTCGAAAAGGTTGACACAAACGAAATTGAAGGGAGGGCTCACCATGGTTAGACTGATCCTCGGCTCCTTGCTGATCTTTTGCGGGGCGTTCAATGTCGGATCCGGCGATGTTTCGAGCGGCGCCGCGTGCCTGGTGGCCGGCGGGATCCTGTTCTACTTTGGATACCGAAGCTGGACTAAAGGAAAGGCGGAAACGTACGACGAGCCTTATGTGCACGAGGAGCTGACGTCCTTCTCCGATACCATCAATTCAATCCCGGAATCCGCAATCATTCTCTCGGACATAAAAGTAAAGCGTCACAAGCTGAGCGAGCTGCCCGACTTCCGGTCAACGAATATTACGAAGGCGTCGAACCGTGACGCGCTCGGCAGCTTCATCGCGATCGACACGGAGACGACAGGCTTAAGTCCCTGGAACGACCGGATCATAGAGCTGTCCGCGGTCCGGTATATCGACTGGAAGCCGTTCGACCGCTTCACCACGCTGATCAATCCCGAGCGTCCGATCCCGGAACGCGCGAGCGAGATCAACGGCATTACTGACGACATGGTCGCAGACGCGCCTACAATATCGCAGGTGATCCCGGCTTTTCAGCAGTACCTTGGAAAGTATAACCTCGTAGGGCATAACGTGACCTTTGACCTTAAGTTCCTGTTTGCTTCCGGCCTGGATCTCCAGCCGGCACCATCACGAAAGATCTACGACACCCTTCCCCTTTCCAGGCGTGTGCTGGAGAAGGACGTCCAGGTCTCAGACTATAAGCTGCAGACGCTCTGCGACTATTACGGGATCCGACCGGAACGGTATGCACACCGGTCCATGTCGGACTGTCTCGCAACGGCTCAGCTCTTCACCATCATTGCAGACCAGAAAATGTGGACATAAAAAATAGCCCCGCCCGGATGGCGCCGGACAGGGCTGGTGAAACAATACGAGAATCTGAGTACGAGGACATTATATCATGGCAAAATACAAAAAGCGAGCGGATGGACGATACTCCACCCGTGTCAGCACCGGAAGATATGACTCGTCCGGGAAGCAGATAGTCCACACCCTCTACGGGCGGACCATTGCCGAGCTTGACGCCAAAGTGGCCGCCATGCGCACCGACCTCCGGCGCGGATCCTACGCTGACGATGCCGGGCGAACCTTCCGGGAGTATGCGGAGACCTGGCTGAAGGCGAAATCCCAGACCACCGCCCCCCGGACATATAAGAAGTACGAGGACACCGTGCTGAAGAAGTGTGCCCCGCTTCACGCTCTCCGGCTCCGTTCCATCGAACGCCCGGACATCACGGCACTGATCACAGCAGAGACTGGTCATCCGGACAACCAGAGGATGATCCGCATGGTCTGCCGGGCGATGTTCGAGCAGGCGGTCGATGACGGGCTCGTGTACAAGAACCCTGCAGCGCGGATCACGATCGCCAAGCACCGCCCGCAGGAGAAGCGGGCCCTCACAGATGCGGAGAAGGAAGCGCTCCGGTCCTGCGACTTCACGGAAAAAGAACGGCTCTTCCTGTCCGTCCTGTACTCCACCGGACTCCGGCGCGGTGAGGCCCTGGGGCTCAGATGGGCGGATTTTGATTGGAAGGCCCGCACTGTACACGTGCAGCGGAGCATAGACTTCACTTCCGGTCGTCCCGTGGAGAAAGAGACGAAGTCTGCTGCCGGAGACCGCCGCGTGAGCGTCCCTGCGCCTCTCTGTGCGACTTTACGGGCGTACATGAAGAAATACCCGTCTATGCTTGTTTTCCCCGCACAGAACGGTTCAGCGATGTCGGAGGCGACCTTTCGGCGCTTCTGGGCGCGGATATACACGAAGATCGTGTCATACACCGGGCACGAAGAGGATGTTAAGCTGACGCCGCACATCTTCCGTCACAACTATGCTTCAGAGCTCTATGCCCGCGGAGTAGACGTAAAGACAGCCCAGTATCTCCTCGGGCATGCCTCCCTTACAGTTACTCTCGGCATCTATACCCACCTCGCGGAAGCGTCCAAACGGACGGCAGCGGAAGCAGTCGCCGATATGGTCTTGTAGTCAGTTTGTAGTCAGTTCACCAGGAAACACGCATAAATACGTGGTTGTTCGTGCATTGGTAGTGCGGAGGTCACGGGTCCGATTCCCGTCATCAGCTCGAAGAAAAACTGCTTAAACATTTTGTTTAAGCAGTTTTTTTTGCTTTCACCGGAAACGGTCCTCAGACAACTCCTTCATATACGTAAAAATCGATGTGATCGTACTCAGGAAGCTCCGTCGTATTGAGCGTGAAGTCGAAGCCTGTATCAGCCGCCAGATCCCCCACATTCCCTTCCGCCATATAGACGCAGTGCCCGCCCGCGTCCGTAAAGACCGCGCACACGATACCGTAGCCGGATGCTCCTTCATCGTTTTTCAGTGTTCCCCTGAGCCGGTAGTCAGAAAGTCCGAACCGCCCGTTCTCAGGCTCGACGAGCTCATAGGAGCCTACGCTGACTCTGTCTGAAAGGTGCGAGGCGTCCGTGACACTGACCCACGTGGAATACTTTTTCTTACCGAGGACATGCTCCATGATGTTCTTCTCCTGAAGGACCAGCTCATCGCGGACAGGCTTGTCTTTTACGTAATAACGGTAGAAAACGGGGACAGTCTCCCCCGGAAGGACTATGCCTCCGTGCCCTCTGTAGACGTCGGCAAGCTGCGTCCCGTCCTCCGCGTAAAGCTCGATACGCATCGGTACATAGGCAAAGGCGGCGTCCGGATTATTATTCTTTATAAGATAACCCACGGTGCCTTCCCAGCTCCCGGAGACGGTCTGCCTGCTGGTAAAGAAGCGGTCCGTGATCTCGGGGATCTTCGCGTCTGCCGGTGTATCATCCTCCTCCGGCTCATCGTCCTCAGGGATCCCCCGGTCCGTTTCTTCCAGACCCGCATCTTCCGGGTCCGTTTCTTCCAGGCCCGCTCCGGCGTTCCGCACCTCCCCGGCAGATGCGTGTGACGTGCCGTTCTCCAGTGTAATGTGAACAGGCAGTGTTTCCACGCTGCCATCCCTTCTTCTGATCTCGCAGGTAAGATCAAGCGAGCGGATCTTTTCCGGATCGACATTTTCAAAGTGCTTCGAGGAGAACTCAACAGGATACAGCATCCTGTCTCCGTTTTTCAGCTCGCTTCCCAGAATAGAGAAGTAGTCGTACTCGCCCTCGACGCCGTCGACAGATGGAACGAAATCATTGCTGAGGTTAAGTGAACATTCCTCTTCCCCGGTATTCTCGAGGAATAAATAGACTGATTTAAACCATTCCCCGGGATCGGTGTCCTCATCCTCGCTCCCGAGATACTTTATTGTAAAGCCGTCCCTGTCGTAGAGGACCTCCCCGTCAGGAACAGGTGACTCCGCCTCCTCGCTCCCCGCGGCGGCGGTCCTGAAGGCAAAGCTCCCGGTGGACAGGGTCCTGTAGTCCTTATCTGAGATCCAGCAGCTCATCGAGACATCCCCGACCGCCCTGATCCCGGCAGCTCTGAATTCGGAGCCCAGAATATATACACCGGCTTCATCGCCGTCGATGGTCGCGCCTGGTCCGACAGCCCTCATGCCCCCGAGAGCGGGCATAAGGATCCCGTTTACCCGGACGTTGCCAAGATCATAATAACGGACCTCATCCTCTATGTTCGTAACGGTAAACCGGATCACAAAAAAATCCTTGTCATTAAATACGTCAAAGCCGTTTACCTTGATACGGACCCCGTCTTCGTCGAAAACGACCTGTTCCTCCACCTCGACGCGTGCCATCTCCTTCAGTCTGTCCACCGGAGATCTCTCCGCGTCCACGGCCTCCTCAGCAGCGGTGCTTTCCTTCTGTTTCTCTGGTTTTCCGGTCTCAGCGGCTTTCCCGGCCTTCTCCTTCTTTCCGGCTGCCTCTTTCCCCTTCTTCCCCGAAGGGACCAGGCCGCCCGTAAGGCCGCTGACGATATCCGAGACGGACTCCGCCTTTTCCTTCGCGGCGTCCGCTTTTTCTTTTATCTCCCCGATGCTCCGGGAGATCCCTAAGCCTTCGGCAATATCAGCCACCGTCCCCGCAGCGCTTCCGCAGGCGCAAAGCTGCAGCGCGGCCGCCGCCGCAAGGATCCAGAGAAACTTCCTCATCATACTCCTCCTTAAAACAGGATCCTGCAGATCCTTATTTTTTCATGCCCCGGCTCTTTCACGCGTCATCTTGTATCACCGCGCGCGCCGGTGGTATACTCGAACCGTAAACAGCTCCGCCGCCATCCCCGGCGAAGGAAAACCCACGGGAAAGGAAGGACCGCCATGTCTTTTTCACAAGCAATCAGCACCTGTTTTTCCAAGATCGTCACGATCGAAGGGCGCGCGCGCAGAAGCGAATACTGGTACTTTGCCCTGTTCGTCGCGCTGGTCTCGCTCGCGGCTTCCTTCGCGCTCGAGGACCAGAGCTTTACCTCCCGCGTCCTTACCGCTATCCTGTCCCTCTGTACCTGGACCGTCGGCGTCCGGAGGCTCCATGACACCGGACATTCCGGCTGGTGGATCCTCATCCAGCTGATCCCGTTTGTCGGCTGGATCATCCTTTTCGTCTTTTTCGTGCAGGACAGCCAGCCCGGGGATAACCGCTACGGCCGGAATCCGAAAGAGAGCTGGTGATCTTCATCCCGAAAGGAAGCCGGTGGCCTTCTTACGCTTACATGGCGCGGAGAAGCGCTGAAACGGTAATGCCCATCAGGCCGAAGACCACGACCGCCAGGATCGCGGAAAGGACAAGCTCGATGATACTCAGGATCTTGCCGATCCGTCCAAGGTCCTGCCCCTTCTCACGCGAGGGGTCTATCTCCTTCAGGCCCATATGGGAAAAGATCAGGCCGCCGATCGCGACCAGCGGGAAAAAGAGGCCGGCGATCGAAAGAATGAAGCCGATCACACAGGTCTGGTTATACTGCCGCGCCTCGTTCTGAATGGTACTGCCGGCTTCCTCGACGAAGCTGCCTGCCTTCTCTCCGAGGTCCCGGACTGATTTTTCAAACTCTCCTGCCGTCTCGCTGAACTTCGATGCCGCCCCTCCTGAAACGATCTTCTGTCCGCAGCCCGGGCAGAACCTTGCGCCGTCAGGAACCTTCTTTCCACATGCTGAACAGTACATTGGATCACCTCCTCCGGTCTTTTTCTCTATCATACTACGTAATTGTGTCTGTCAGGTGAAACCATGAAAAGAATTTCAGGACCTGCACTGCTGGTCATAAGCCTTCTTGCCGTCTCCGCGCCCTTCTCCTGCGGATACGCGCCTGCGCCGGGGCCCGCTCGCGCGGCCGTGTGTCTGGATCCGGGCCGGACGCCCGACGGGGCGTCCCCGGGTGCTGTGTGCCCGCTCTGCGGTGAGGTCCACGGAGACAGTCTTCCGGAACGCCTCACCGAAAAGTCCCATAGGGCGCTGCGGAGCGTCCTTGTACCTGTCATCAGATCCCTCCCCGGCTTTGCCGGCGAAGCGGAACGCATACCCCTGGCGCCCGGCGGGGACGTGATCCCCGAGCGGCGGCTTTACGAGCTCCCGCTCATGAAGGAGACCTTTAAAAAAGCCCTGGAGCTCGTCGAAGACGTCCTCCCCGGGGACATCACGGATGCCTTCCCCGTGCAGGCCTTTCGTGACATTCTCCCCCGGAACTGAGGGAACCGGGCAGCTGATCCTCCAAATTCCGAAAAAAAGCCCTGCAGGCCGGAATTCCGCCCCTGGAACTCCGGCCCGCGGGGCTATTCATACTCCCTCGGTACTGTCAGGAATAAAGACGATCTTCATCGTATAGAAGATCAGCTTAAGATCGTACAGGACGGACCGCTTCGTGATATAAAGCAGGTCCATCTTCAACTTGTCCTTCGGGGAGGTGTTGTACTTTCCGTACACCTGGGCGTAGCCCGTAAGTCCGGCCTTCACGCGAAGCCTCAGGCGGAACTCCGGGAGCTCCTTTTCAAACTCCGACGCAAGCTCCGGCCGCTCCGGCCTGGGCCCGACCAGCGACATGTCTCCCTTCAGGATGTTGATGAACTGCGGAAGCTCATCCATGCGGGTCGCCCGGATGAAATGTCCCACCGGCGTGATCCGGCTGTCATTCTTCTCCGCAAGCTGCGCGCCCTTTGCGGCCTCCGCGTTTACGATCATGCTCCGGAACTTGTAGATCCGGAACTCGCGCCCGCCCTCCGTCAGGCGGACCTGGCTGTAAAGCGCCGGCCCGTGGTCATAAAGCCGGATCAGGCACGCGACCGCAAGCATGAAAGGACTGAGGACGATGAGCACGATCAGCGACACCGCGATGTCCATGAGCCGTTTCACGAACGGATAATACCACGCGACCTCCACGCCGCGGTTCTTGAGGTACGGCGTGTCAAAATAGGCGGAGACGTCATACTCCCGCAGGAGGATCTCCTCGATGCTCATGGTCATGTGGATGTCCAGGCCGTTCTTCTCGCAGTATTTCCGGACCTCTTCCCTGAGCCCGGGCGAAACGTCGTAAAGATAGACGTCCTGGCAGGAATCGATCGCCTCGTAAAGGCTCTCCCGCGGCTCCGTTTCCGGATATACGCCGAGGATCTTATAGCGGTACCAGAGCTTCCGGAACCTGGAAAGCGGCCCCTCGTGGTCCTCCGGCCCATAGATGAAAACGATGCGCCGCGGCTCGTCAAACAGGGCGTAGACCCTGTTCGAAACGAAAATGACCCCCGCCGCGGTAAAGCTCTGGCCGACCAGCACCAGGAAATAGGAAATCAGCCTCGTCCTGGTAAAGTCATGGAACCAGAAGAACGCCGCCACGAAAAGGCAGGCGTCCGACATGGCAAACGCGAGCATCTGGGAAAAGAAAAGCTCCCAGAGCCTGTACACGCCGATCTTGTGGGCGCGGTACATTTTTGAAAAGAACCAGTAGGTCACGCAGAAAAGCATGCCCACGATAAAAAGGGTCCTTGTGCCAAAGAACCCTTTTTCCCAGTATGGCCCGACGTTCGTATACCAGAGAAGCACCGCGGATACGAACGCGATCAGAAGGCTGAGCAGCCCATAGACGCGCCTTACAGCCTGTTTACCCGTTTCCTTTGTCAAAACATCTCCTTTTGAAGGAACCCTTACTGCTGGTCACGGCGGATGATCCGTACCCCGTCCTGCGGGATATAGACAGACGCGGCTGTTTCCTGCGCGGTCTCCGCGGCATCGCCGCTTCCTTCCGCGTCCTCACCGGCCCCTTCGCCGGACCCGCCTTCATCCTCCGCGCCGGCGTTTCCGCCGTTCTCCGCGGCTGCTTCCTCTGAAGCGGCTCCTTCTTCCGCGCCCTCTCCGGCACCCGCCTGAACAGCGGCTTCATCGCCGGATCCGGCCTCTTCGCCTCCGCCCGCTTCTCCAGGCGCGGGCTCTTCATAGGCCTCCTCACCGGAGGCTTCCTCCTGCGCGGTGCTTTCCGGCGCCCGCGCGGCGGTCTCCTGTGTCCTGGCAGCAGTCTCCGGCGCCCTGGCTGTGGTCTCCGGTGCCCGCGCGGTGGTTTCCGCAGCGGCGGAGGTCTCCGCAGCCGTCGTTTCCGCGGCGCTGCTGCTCTCCGCGGCGGGTGATGTCTCCGCCTCAGAGGACGTTTCCGTCTCCGCGGCGGATGCTGCCGCGGTGGTTTCCTTTTCCTTCTTCGAGTTCTTTTTCTTTTTTGAAGCCTTCGTCTCTTCCGAAGCCTTCACCGCGTCCCTTGTCTCGGCAGCCTCCGAGGCAATGATCCGGTTCTGTTCCTCAGCCCATCTCGCATATTTCCGCTGGTCCGCCCGGTCAAGGCGGTAGAAAAGGAACAGAAGCAGCGCCCCGGCAACGATCAGAACTTTGATGATGCGGTCACGGTCCATGTCAGCAGTTCCTCTCTTTACTCTTCTTCATTCTCAAGATCACTGATCAGACCGTACAGATACTGCCCGTAGTGAGTCTTCTCCATTTCCTGCGCGGACTCGCGGAGAAGGTCCACCGTGATCCAGCGGTTCTTCAGCGCCTGCTCCTCCGGGCAGCCCACGATCTTGCCGCTTCGCTGCGCCGTGCGGATCGCGCCCGCCGCCTCGTAGAGGCTGTCGGCATTGCCCGCGTCGAACCAGGTGTATTCGCTGCCGAGCGCTTCCACATTTAAAAGCCCGTCCTTCAGGTACTCGTTGTTGACAGCGGTGATCTCAAGCTCTCCGCGCGCCGAGGGAAGGATCCTCCCGGCGATCTCCACGACCCGGTTGTCATAGAAATAGAGTCCCGGGACGATGTAGTTCGACTTCGGGTGCTTCGGCTTCTCCTCGATGGACAGCGCCTTGCCGTTCTCGTCGAACTCGACGACGCCGAACGGACGCGGGTCATTGACATAGTAGCCGAAGATGGTCGCGGGCTTTGCCTCCTTCACGATCCTGCGGAGCTTTTTCCTCAGGACGGGACCGTAGAAGATGTTGTCGCCCAGGATCAGGCATACAGAATCGGTGCCGATAAAGTCAGCGCCGACGATAAACGCGTCCGCGATGCCCCTCTGCACCTTCTGTTCAATATACTCGATATGGACGCCGAGCCTGCTCCCGTCCCCGAGAAGGTCGACGAACGGCTGCATGTCGTCCGGCGGGACGATGATCAGGATGTCCCTGATCCCGGCCTGCATAAGAACGCTCAGCGAATAGTAGATCAGCGGCTTGTCATAGACCGGCAGAAGCGGCTTGCAGACAGGCTTCGTGATCGGATAAAGGCGTGTTCCCTTGCCAGCGGCAAGTATGATCCCTTTCATGGCAGTCCTCCTTTTTTTCATAAGAGATGCACATCCAGAAAATTATACCATATTTGCCGCGGCAATGGACGCCTCATTTTGTATAACTTGAAAGGAACTGCTTCGTGCGCTCCATCTGCGGGTTGCCGATCACCTGGGCAGCCGGCCCCTGCTCTTCGATCACGCCGTGGTCCATGAAGATCACGGTGTCCGCGACGTCGCGCGCGAAGGCCATCTCGTGGGTAACGATGATCATGGTGGTCCGCTTTTCCGCAAGCGAACGGATCACGCGGAGGACCTCCCCCGTGAGCTCGGGATCCAGCGCCGAGGTCGGCTCGTCAAAGCACAGGATGTCCGGGTGCAGCGCCAGCGCCCTGGCGATCGCCACGCGCTGCTGCTGTCCGCCGGAAAGCTGGTGCGGATAGTTCCCCTCGCGGTCGGAAAGCCCCATCTGGCGGAGCAGCTCCCTTCCGCGGTCACGGATCTGGTCCGGGGTCTCACCGGTCTCGGACGCGCGGAGCGTCGGCGCGAGGCAGACGTTTTCCAGCGCGGTGTACTGCGGGAACAGGTTGAACGACTGGAAAACCATCCCGAAGTGCAGGCGCTTCCTGCGGATGCTCTCCTCCCCGAAGGTCTCCGGGACGGAGGAATCGAACAGCGTCTCGTCCTTCACGCGGATCACGCCGCTGTCGGGCATCTCAAGGAAATTCAGGCAGCGGAGCAGCGTCGTCTTTCCGCTTCCCGAGGAACCGATGATCGATACCACCTGGCCCTCGTCCATGGAAAAGCTGATGTCCTTCAGGACCGACGTGCCGCCGAAACCCTTTTTCAGGTTCTTTACGTCAAGTATGGTCATGTTCTCCCCTCCTTACCGGAAATATCCGAGCTTCTTTTCGATCCTGCCGAACAGGATCGTCAGGAGTCCGCTGAACAGGAGATAGAAAACTGCCGTGTAGAACAGCGGCCAGATGATGCCGGCGCTCTTGATGAACGCCTGGCCGTGCCAGATGATCTCGTAGACCGCGATGACGCGGGCAAGCGAGGTATCCTTCACGAGAGTGATGATCTCGTTTGAGATCGGCGGGACGATGCGCTTGATGACCTGCAGGAGGATGATCCTCCGGAAGATCTGGCCCTTCGTCATGCCGAGCACCTGGCCCGCCTCATACTGGCCGGCCGGGATCGACTGGATGCCGCCGCGGAAGATCTCCGAGAAATAGCAGGAATAGTTGATCGCGAACGCGACCAGGGCAGCCAGGAAGCGCCCGGTATCCCGGGAGCCCCAGATATTGTTGCCAAGAAGGATGCCGGGGCCGTAGTACACGACAAGCAGCTGGAGCATCAGCGGCGTTCCGCGGATGAACCAGATGAAGAGCCGGATCGGCGTCTTTATGATATTAAGCCTGCTCATGGACCCGAAGCAGATCAGGAGTCCCAGCGGCAGGGCAAAAAGCAGTGTCAGGAGGAACAGGCTCAGCGTTCCCCCGAAACCGACCAGCAGTGATCGTGTGACTTCAATAAACATGGCAGCCCCTTTTCCTGTTTCTGTTTACTGTTGATGCTTACCGTTGGCGCTCAACAGCCGGTGTTTACTGCCGGCGTGCAACAGCCGGTGTTTACTGCTCGACGATCGCGTCCTGCACGCCGTAGACCTTCGCGGTCTCCATGAGGGAACCGTCGTCATAGTATGCCTTCAGCTCGCTGTTGATGTATTCCGCGAGGTCGGAATCCTTGCGGCAGCCGACCACGTACTCCTCCGTGGTGAGCTCCAGCGTGTGGGTCAGCTGCTCGTAGCTTGTGCCCTCGCCGACCATGGCGCCCGCCATCAGAAGGTCGATGATGCTCGCGTCAGAGGTGCCTGCGGAGACCTCAAGGAGCGTATCTGCCTGGGACGTGACTGCGGTGAAGTTGAATCCGTTCTCCTCTGCAGCCGCTTCGCCGGCGCTGCCTGCCTCGACCGCGAAGGAAAGCTCCTTCATGCTCTCAGCGTCAGCATACTTTTCCGCGTCCTCCTTCTTCAGCACGACGACCTGCGCGTTGTTGCAGTAGGGCTTCGTGCAGTTCATGGAGCTTGCGACCTCCGGGGTCAGCGTCATGCCGTTCCAGACGACGTCGATCGACTTGTTGTTCAGCTCAAGGATCTTGTTGTCCCAGTCGATCTCGACGAACTCCGCCTTGACGCCGAGGGACTCGGCGACCTTCTTCGCGATGTCCGCGTCAAAGCCGATCCACTCGTTTCCTTCCTTGTAATCCATCGGGGCGAAGTCGGTGATACCCACGATGAGGGTCCCCTTCCCCTGGATGTAGGCGACGTCGCTGTCTGCCGCGGCCTTGGTCTCTTCAGCCTTGGTCTCTTCAGCCTTGGTCTCCTCAGCCTTGGTCTCCTCGGCCTTGGTCTCTTCAGCCTTCGTTTCCTCCGTCTTGGTCTCCGGCGCTGCCGTCGTGGCTGCTGCCGTCGTCGCAGTCGCGCTGCTTCCGCCGCATGCCGCAAGTGCCATAGCTGCCGCTGCCGCCAGTACAAGTACAGATCTCTTCATATCAGGTATCCTCCCTTAAAAAGTATTCTTTTGATCGATCCAGGCCCCTTTCCGGGGCACGGCGCTTTAGTTTGCTACTATGCTAAATCGCCGCAATGTCGTTTTATAATAACATAAAACCGCGGGAAAGCAAAGTCATCCCCTGCCATTTCCTGCGGCTTTAAAAGTTTTTATTCACAATATTCCGATAATAACTGTCAATTCACAGCCCGCTCAGGCGATACCCTTCACGCGGGCGAGGATGCTGTCCCTGATGCTTTCATTCTTCCGGACCGCCTCCTCCCGGCTCTCCGCGTTCGTGTAGAAATAAAACTTGATCTTCGGCTCCGTGCCCGACGGCCGCACCGCGAACCAGCTCCCGTCCTCAAGGAAGAAGCGCAGCACGTTCGAGGGCGGGATATCCTCATATCCGTCCCTGTAGTCGATGACCCTCTTCACCGGGATACCGGCCGCCTCCTGCGGGAGATCCTCCCGGAGCCCGGACATCATCCGCCCGATGCGCTCCGCGCCCTCGATCCCCTTCAGGACGAGGTTCGTCACCTCCTCAGCCTGGAAGCCGTACTGCCGGAAGATCCGGTCCAGCACTCCGAAAAGCGAAAGTCCCTGCTTCTTATAGTAAGCCGCCGCCTCGGCGACGATCATCCCCGCGCTGATCCCGTCTTTGTCGCGGATCTCCGGGCAGACGCCGTAGCCGACGGACTCCTCGTAGCCGAGGAGATACTGAAGCCCGTTCCTTTCAAGGTACGGGATCTTCCCGCAGATATTCTTGAAGCCTGTGAGCGTCTCGAACATCCTGACGCCGTAGCTTTCCGCGATCTCCGCGGAAAGGCTGCCCGTCACGATGGACTTCACCATGGCGCCGTTCTCCGGCAGCGTCCCGGCAGTCCTGCGCCCCTCAAGGATATAATTCACGATGATGTACCCGGTCTGGTTCCCGTTCAGCGGCACATACTGCCCGTCCTCTCCCCGGATCTCGATCGCGAAGCGGTCGGCGTCCGGGTCTGTTGCCATAAGAAGCTCCGCGCCGGTCCTCCGCCCGAGCTCCTCGGAGAGCCGGAACGCCTCCGGCGCCTCCGGGTTCGGGTAGCCGACGGTCGTGAAATCCGGATCCGGGTCCGTCTGCTCCGGGACCATATGGAAGTTCGTAAAGCCCCTGTCCTCCATCATGGTCCGGAATGGGACGGCGCCCGCCCCGTTTAACGGCGTATAGACGATGGGGATGGAAAGGTCCAGCTCCTCCCCGCTGTGGATCGCGGCCGACTCGATCTCGTCAAGGTACATCCGGTCGTACTCCGGCCCGAGGACCGTGATGAGGCCGTCCGCCATGCCCTTTTCAAAGCTGCCGAAGCGGATCCCGGTGAAAAAATCCACCGCTTCGATATGCGCCGTCATCTCGTCCGCGATCTCCGCGGAGACCTGGCAGCCATCCTCCCAGTAGGCCTTGAAGCCGTTGTACTCCTTCGGGTTGTGGGACGCCGTGATGTTAATGCCGGAGACCGTCCCGAGCTTGCGGATCAGGAACGCGAGCTCCGGCGTGGGCCGCATGTCCGGGAACACGTACGTCCGGATCCCCGCGCCCGCGAGGATGCCGGCGGAAAGCTCGGAGAATTCCTTCGAAAAATGGCGCGGATCGTGGGCGATGATCACGCCCCGCCGCATGGCCTCCGGCCCCTTTTCCGTGATGAGGTCAGCGATCCCCTGCGCGGCGCGGCCCACCGTGTACCGGTTCATGCAGGCAGTCCCCGCCCCGACGATCCCGCGAAGGCCCGCAGTCCCGAACGCGATATCCTTATAGAAACGCTCCCTGATCTGCGCGCTGTCCCCCGAAAGGGCCAGGAGCTCCTCATGGAGAGGATCATCCTCAGGGACAGACCGAAGCCACAACGCGTACTTTTCCCTGTGATCCATAGTGCCTCCCTTCTCCGTTCTTATCCGGAAACAACATCGGTGTCCTGCCGGTCCATGATTCAAGTCCCGCTTGCGGGACTTGCGCGCCGCGCGCGTGCTGCCGTCAGGCAGCTCCTTCCTTGCCGCGCGCGTGCGCAATAAAAGCAGGGCTGTCCGCTATGGCAGCCCTGCCTGATCCTTTTTCCGGTCAGCCAAGCACAAAGGCGAAGAAACGGTCCATCTCCTCCTTCTCCCTGAACCGCGCGATATACACGTACCTTCCCATGGAAGGCCAGTCGATCGGCGGCATCTCCTCCTGCATGACGATGTCCGCGCCGTAGCGCTCCATGATCTCCTCATGGCTGTGCGTAAAGCTGTGCCCGTCCTTCCGCGCCGCGTACGCGCAGATATAGCGGTCGCCGGACTCCGGGGAAAGCCGCTTTCCGGACGTGACCATCTCCGCGTAGATCCGGAACACGTCCGCCGACTGGGCAAAGTTCATCATGTCCGGATCGTGCCCGCCCGCGGGACGCATGTTCACCTCCATCACGGCGTAGTCGCCGGCCTTTCCTATGCCGTCGTAATCCTTCGTGATATTGATGAACTCAAAATGGACGAAGCGGCTGTCCGCCTTGAAGGCCTTTACCGTCCTTCTCCCGAGCTCGCGCAGCCGTTCAGGAACATCGGCCGCCGTGAAGAAATGGATGTTCTCGTCGTTCTGCACGGAGTCTATGACCGGCGCGTAGGTGCACATGGATTCAAACAGCGGCTCGCACTGCGCGTCGACGATCGCGTCATAGGTGCAGATGTCGCCGTACAGGAACTCCTCCATTACGTAGGGCTCATCGGGAAGCTCCCAGTAGAACGCCTCCAGCTCCTCCTCCGTTTTCAGCTTCCTGGCCCCGTTCGCGCCGACGCCGATGTCCGGCTTTACGATCACGGGGTAGCCGACCTCCTCCGCAAAGGCTTTGCCCGCGGCAAGGTCGGATACGATATGCTGGCGCGCGGTCGGGATGCCGGCCTCCACGAAAATGCGCTTCATCCCGGATTTTCTCACAAGGTCATCGATTCCGGACGTCCGGGTGCCGGTGGCAATGTTGAAATCCGTACGGAGCCTCGCGTCCGCGGGAAGCCAGTACTCGTTCAGCGAATCGAGCCAGTCGATCCTTCCGTATTTGTGGATGAAAAAGGCCGCCGCGCGGTACACCTGGTCATAGTCCTCAAGGGAGCTCACGTAATAGTACTCTGTCAGCGCGTTTTTCAGGCAGCCGCTCAGCATGTCATAGGGGACGTCCCCGATACCGAGTACGGTAACGCCGAGCTGGTCCAGGCGATCGATAAACTTTTCGCAGGTGACGGGATAAGCCGGTGAGATAAACACGTAATTCATGGGAACCTCCTTACGGCCGGCAGGCCTGATTTCATCGTTTTTTTCATTCTATTACGATTTGATCCCTGTTTTCAAGGACCAAAGCAGGGAGACTGAAGCAGCTCCCGGTCGTATTCAGATCAGCCTTTTCAGCTTCAGCTGAAAATCCGGCCTTGTCACATACTCGAGATAGACCGGCCTGCCCGTATACTCAAGAAAAGCCTTAAACCGTTCAAGATACGCCGGAGTCCTGATCATGTCCGGAATATCCTTCTTCGGGAACCAGGCGGTCTCCGGGCTTTCGCAGGAAGCCCTCAGCGTTCCCGCCTTCGCGCGGCAGATGAAATCAAGCATGATCTTGGTCGGTACTTCTTTTACGCCATTGTACCCGGGATATTTCCCGGTATTCGAGGAAATGCAGAAGACCTCCCCGACCTCGGCGTCGATGCCCGTTTCCTCCATGATCTCCCGTCTGACGGCGTCTATCACGTTTTCACCGACCTCTACCTGCCCCCCGGGAAACTCCCATCCCCTGCGGACGTTCCTGACCATCAGGATCTCTTCTTTTTCGTTGATGACGATCCCTGCCGCCGCAATAATATGTGTCGGCATGATCCGTTCTGTGCTGTTCATTCACCTGTTCCCCCATGATCCCGGCCTGCAGGAGTGCCGTCTGTCACTGATCCAAGTCCCGCTTGCGGGACATTCGCGATCCGCTTCGCCCGCTGCGGTCCATATTCTCTTTCCATATAGTAATAGTAGCACAGGATCGCTCCATAGCTTCAGGAGAAATCCATCTGCAGGGACATAGATCCAGGCATTGGAAAACGGCCTCCGAGGTATGCTCAGAGGCCGTCAAATACATCAGGATCTTTTATATCCGCCTTTAATCACAGACCGGGATTCCGGGAGCTTCCGGACGGTCACTCCAGGATCTTCCGGATGGTCGCGCGGACCGCGCCGGGTCCGGCGGCGAGTGCCGTGAAGATCTCACTCACCTTGTCCCCGATCCCTGCTTCATAGAGGTCGGTCCCGAAGATCACGCGGTTCGAAAGGATGGGACGCAGGATCTCACCCATGCTCTCCGGCCTGCAGACGCGGATACCGGAAAGCTTCTCAGTAAGCTCGCGGTTCAGCGGATCCGGGGCAAGCTCGTAGGTCCTGCCGGCATCGTCCACGGCCAGAATGTAGCGGAGCCAGAGCGCCAGGGCCAGCGGGATCGCGGTAAGCTTTTCCGCGCTTCCGAACCTTTCGCAGTAAGCCTTGATGGTCTCCCCGAAGCGGATGGAGATCCCCTGGGAGATATCCACGCAGAGGCGCAGGCAGGTGTCGCCCAGATACGGATTCGGGAAGCGCTCATTCAGGCACTCGTCGATGAAGGCCTTCGGGGAAAGGATGCCCGGATCCGGGACCACCTCCATGCCCTCGGCGTACCCGACGCGCTCCGCCAGCTTCCGGAGGTCCGGGTCAACGATCACGTCCGAGAAAAGATCGTAACCAAGCATCACGCCGGCCGGCCCCAGCGCCGAATGGATGGGATTCAGGCATACGGTCACCTTCATCCGCTCCGACTTGCTGACGGTATCCCGGTCGGTCATGTACACGCCTGCCTTTTCCAGCGGCGGCCTGCCGTTGGGGAAGCTGTCCTCCACGACCAGGTACTGGGCTCTCTCCGCGTTGATGAAGGGGGCGATGTAGGTGTGCTTTCCGGTGATCACCGGCTGCATGCGGGCGACCCCGGCCTTTTCCAGGTCATCCGCGATCTGCACCGCCGGACGGGGCGTGATCTTGTCGATCATGGTCCAGGGGAAGGCGACCTTCGACTCGTCGGCCATCCAGGATAAGCACTCCGCGCTGAGGAAGCCGCGCTTCTGCCATTCGCCGGCCATCTCCAGCACGGCGCTCCTTAAGCGGCTGCCGTTCTGGGAACAGTTGTCCATGGAGACCAGCGCGAGAGGCGCCGCGCCGGCACGGAAACGGGCAGCCAGCATCGCCGCGACCACCCCCATGGCCCCTGAGGGCTTCTCCGGCCCGTTTTCCAGGTCCTTTTCCACGAAGGGGAAATACTTCCCGTCCGTCCCGCGGAGCGCGTAGCCCTTCTCTGTGATGGTAAAGGATACCATCTGGAGGCCCGGATCCTCAAAGATCTCCTTAAGCCTTGCCCAGGACTCCGGCCTGGAGGCGTCCGCCCGGACCGCCTCTGCCATGGATCCCAGGACACGGATCTCACGCGTGCCGTCTCCGTTCAGGATGACGCTGAGGCCCAGATTGTCGTAGGGGTCATAGATCATGTCCACCAGGTCATAGTCAAAGGTCTCCGCGCAGGTGATCCCGCGGTCCGTAAGGCCTTCGTTCAGAAGCCGGTCGCAGATCCCGCCGAGAAAAATACGGAAAATGTTCCCGATGCCGAAATGCACCCACATGGGAGCCTTCCGGGTGGCCGCCGCAACGGCTTCCGCGTCATAGGAAGGAAGCGCGATCCCTGCAGCTTCCCATGCCTTTCTGTCCTGAATGCCTTTTAACGTAAGTTCCATACCTGCCTCCCTTCCTGTCCGGTCGTGATAAGGACTGCAAATGTAATTTATATTTGTAAAATGCTTTTGTCTAATGTATTTTCATAATACACGCTCCGGACAGCAATTACAAGAGCGAGATCGTTAATTATCTCTGAAAACCTGTTCAAAGCAGGCTGGAAAGGCCGCGGCAGATCCGGAAGGACACGCTATGGCGCTCCCGCAGCACGCAGCAAAAAAGGCCTCTGAGCTTAAACTCAAAGGCCCTTTGCGGTGATTATCTTTTTTACAGTGATCAACCTTTTTCGTTAATGATCCTTTTTTGTCCGGATCCCTGCCCGTCAGTGCTTCTTGGTCCCCAGATAAGCCGCCTTCACGGATTCATCGTTCAGGAGCTCCATGCCGGTCCCCGTCATGCTGATCTGGCCGGTCTCCAGGACATAGCCACGGTCCGCGATGCGGAGGGCCATGTTGGCGTTCTGCTCGATCAGGAGGATGGTCACACCCTGCCGGTTGATCTCCTTGATGATGCTGAAGATGTCCTGCACGACCAGCGGCGCAAGACCCAGGGAGGGTTCGTCCATCATCATCAGCTTCGGGCGGGACATCAGGGCCCGTCCGACGGCAAGCATCTGCTGTTCTCCTCCGGACAGCGTGCCGGCGTACTGCCAGAAACGTTCCTTGAGGCGCGGGAACAGGCTGTAGACCCATTCGATGTCCTTGTCGATCTCTTCCTTGTCCTTCCGGAGATAGGCGCCGATCTGCAGGTTCTCGAGGACCGTCAGGTCCGAGAACACTCTTCTGCCCTCCGGCACCATGGCGATGCCGGACTTGAAGACCGTGTCGATCGACTTCCCGATCATCTCCTCCCCGTTCCAGACGACGGAGCCGGAGGCTGCCTTTACGAGCCCGGTGATGGTGCGGAGCGTCGTGGATTTTCCGGCGCCGTTCGCGCCGATCAGCGTGACGATCTCTCCGTCCTGCACCTCCAGGCTGATGCCCCGGAGGGCGTTGATCCCGCCGTAATTCACATACAGATTTTCGATTTTAAGCATCGTCCGCCACCCCCAGATACGCATCGATGACGCGCTGATTGTTCTGTATCTGCTCCGGTGTTCCGTCCGCGATCAGCTTTCCGAAATCCAGCACATAGATCCGGTCGGAGATATCCATGACCAGGTCCATGTGGTGCTCGATCAGAAGGATCGTGAGGTGGAACTTGTCACGGATCTCCCCGATGAACTCCGTCAGCTCCTCTGTCTCCTGCGGGTTCATGCCGGCTGCCGGCTCATCCAGGAGCAGAAGCTTCGGGTCCGCCGCCAGCGCCCGGGCGATCTCCAGCCGGCGCTGCTTTCCGTAGGGAAGGCTGGTGGCCAGCTCATTCTGTACGTCGGAAAGCCCGACGATCTCGAGAAGGTCCCTGACCCGCTCCCGCTGGGCCTTTTCCTCGTCCCGGTTCAGGCGGAGCATGGCGCTGATGAAGCCGTGCCTGGACTGGTGGTGCTTCGCGATCAGCACGTTGTCAAACACGGTCTGCGTCTTCCACAGGCGGATGTTCTGGAACGTCCGTGCCATGCCGAGGGAGGTGATGTAGTCCGGCGTCGGCGCCAGGACGCGCTCCTTCGTGTAGTATTCCCCGATCTCGCCCTTGTAGAGCTTTTTCATCTTGCCCTGGGGATGGTTGCGGATGATGGTCTCCTCGCGGAACGCCACCCTTCCGTTGGTGGGCTGGTACACGCCGGTGATGACGTTGAAGGCCGTGGTCTTTCCCGCGCCGTTCGGGCCGATCAGGGCGACGATCTCTCCCTCGTTCACCACCATGCTGAGATTATTGACTGCCACGACGCCGCCGAACTGCATGGTGACATTTTCGACTTCAAGTACTTTTGCCATCATGCGCCTCCTTTCGGGGTCTCATCCGGGGCTGCCGGGGCCTCCGCGGCTGCCGGGGTCTCTGCTGCCGCTGCAGCCTTCGCTTCCGCTTTCATTTTCCGCTTTGTCCGGAATGCCTGGATCGCATCCGGAAGCTCCTTGTCTCCCATGATGCCCTGCCGGAAGAACAGCACGACGACCATGATGATGATGGAGAAGACCACCAGGCGGAACCCGTTCCGGAAGATCCCCGGCGCGTTGATGCCGAGGAAGGTGCCGGAATCCAGGCCTCTGAGCCACCACTCCGACGCGGAGATAAAGAGCATGGCGCCGATCACGGAGCCCGTGATGGAGCCGATGCCGCCCAGGACCACCATCAGGAGGATCTCGTAGGTCATGGCGGACTTGAAGTTGGACGCCTGCGCGATGCTCAGGACCATCGCCATGCAGGCGCCGGCAATACCGGCAAAGAAGCAGCTGGTGCAGAAGGAAAGCATCTTGTGCTTCGCGAGATTCACGCCCATCGCCTCCGCCGCGATCTCATCGTCGCGGATCGCCTTGAACGCCCTGCCGTAGGTGGAGTTCACCAGAAGGACGATGAGGCCGATGCAGACCGTCGCGATGAACACCGGGACAAAGGTGGAAAAGCTCAGCGTAGTCCCGCCCAGGTCCAGCTTGAAGGTGGAGATCCTGGCGAAGCTCTTCAAAAGGTTCGAGCCGTTGGTCAGCGGACCCAGCTTGCCCCACTGGCAGATAGCGCGCATGATCTCCGCGAAGCCGAGGGTCGCGATGGCAAGATAGTCGGATTTCAGCCGGAGGACCGGCAGGCCGATGAGGAAGGCGAACAGCGCCGCCACCAGTCCGGCAATGGTCACCGCGATCCCTACGCCGATCACCGTACCCAGCGGGCCGGCAAAGGAGCTCAGGGTCTCCGGGATGGAGAAGCGGACGATGGCATGGTAATACTGGTAGACCGTATCCCGCGCTGCGGCGGGGATGGTCAGGATCGCGTAGGTATAGGCACCGATCAGCATGAACCCGGCATGGCCAAGCGAGAACAGGCCGGTAAAGCCGTTCAGAAGGTTCATGGAGACCGCTGCCAGCGCGTAGACGGAGCCCTTCTGCAGCACCGTCAGCAGCATGGAAAGGCTGCTGGTCGGCTTGATCACCTGGTCGAGGATCAGGATGACAAACAGGAACAGGCCCGTAGCGGCAAATATCTTCAGGTTTTTATTTCTTTCCGAAGCTGTCATTTCTTTCACCTCCCGTCAGACCTTATCCGTGGACTTCTCGCCGAACAGGCCGGTGGGCTTGAAGACCAGGATGATAATAAGCAGAACGAAGGTGAACGCGTCGGAGAAGGTGGCAAAGCCCACCTGGTCCGCGATGACCCCGCGGGTCAGGAGGATCGTGTCCAGGCCCTTGATCAGGCTCTCGCAGATCCCGATGATGAATGCGCCGATGACCGCGCCCGGGATGGAGCCGATGCCGCCGAACACTGCCGCGACGAAGGCCTTCAGGCCCGGCATGCCGCCGGAGGTGGGGACCACGCCCGGATAGTTGGTGAAAAACAGCATGGACCCGACAGACGCAAGGAAGGTACCGATAATGAAGGTCGCCGAAATGACGTTGTTGATCCTGATGCCCATGAGCTGTGAGGTCTCAAAGTCCTTGGACACCGCGCGCATCGCCATGCCGAGCTTCGTATGTGTGATCAGCCAGACCAGCACCGCGGAAAGGAACACGGTGAGGAAGGGCGTGATGATCGTGACCCGCGTGGTCTGCATTCCGAAAATGCTGACGGAATCGGAGATCCACGGGATCGCGGGATAATTCTTATTCAGGCCGCCGGTGATGTAGAGCGCCAGGTTCTGGAGCAGATAGCTGACGCCGATGGCGGAGATCATGACGGACATTCTGGGAGCGGTGCGCAGCGGCTTGTAGGCTACGCGCTCGATCGTGAAGCCCAGGAGCACGGTGAAAAGGATCACCAGCGGGATCGCGATGTACAGGGGCAGCGCTGCCGCCAGGTACACCATCATCAGTCCGGCTACCATGAAGACGTCGCCGTGGGCGAAGTTGATCAGGCGGAGAATGCCGTATACCATAGTATAGCCGATGGCGATCAGAGAATACTGTCCGCCGACGGAGATCCCCGAGATGATATAGGGAAGTATGGTTTGTCCGAGACTCATCTTGTTTCTCCTTGAAATTGATTTAAAACAATGCAGCGGAGGCTCCACGCCCCCGCTGCGATGATCTTTCAGGCCTTGGAAATAATGCGGTTACTCAGCCTTCGCCACAGTGACGAAATCCCATTTTCCGGTTTCGGTGTTGCACTTCTTGACGACTGCGCTGTCTCTGTTCGCGTCGCCGACCTCGTTGAAGGAAATGTCGCCGGTAACGCCGGTGTACTTCAGGGACGGAAGGACCTCAAGGACCTTGGTCGGCTCCGTGGAGCCTGCAGCCTTCAGAGCTTCAAGCGCGACATAGTAAGCGTCATATCCCATTGCGGTGACCGCTGCCAGCTCGTCGTTGCCGCCGTTGTTGGCCTTTGCGGTGCTGTCGCCGTTGATCCACTTCTTGATGCCTTCGTCGAAGTTGGCGTTTGCGCCTTCCTGATAGAAGGTGGTGACACAGATCTCGACGTCGGTGCCCTTCGCCGCATCAAGGATAACGTTGGAATCCCAGGTGTCGCCCGCAAGGATCGGCATGCCGATGTTCTGGGCGGATGCCTTCGCGATGATCTGCGCCGCTGCCTCCGTGGAGACCGGTGAGAAGAACACGTCGCAGCCCTGGTTCTGCGCGTTGGTCACGTAGGTGGAGTAATCGGAGGTGCCTTCCGGGAACTGCTCATAGATGCAGTTGTCCTTGCCGAAGGCTTCGATGAAGTAGTTGCAGAGGCCGCCGGAATAGTCGTCGCCCTGCTTCGCCAGGCAGTATGCCTTGGTAGCGCCGAGGTCCTTCTTCGCGTAGTTCGCGAGGACCGTGCCCTGGAACGGATCCAGGAAGCAGATGCGGAAGTAGACGTCGCAGCCTGCGGTGACCTGCGGGTTGGTGCAGGTGACGCCGATGGCCGGCATCTTTGCGTTCAGGAAGGTGTCGCCTGCCGCGATGGAAACGCCGGAGCCATAGGAGCCGAGGACCACGGAGACGCCGTTGGAGATCAGGGTCTGCGCAGCCGTCGGAGCCTTATCGTTGGAAGAAGCATTGTCCGCGTACTCCAGCTGGACCTCGTAGGTCTCCCCGCCGATCTCCACGGTGGGCTGCTCCTGGTTCGCGTACTGCATTCCCAGGATCTCCTGCTTTCCGCCTGCGCCGTTATCGCCGGACTGGGGCTCAAAGACACCGATCTTCACGACCTTGCTGCCGGAAGCGCTGCCGCCGGAAGAACCACCGGAAGATCCGCCGGAGCTGCTGCCGCCCGAGCTGCTGCCGCTGCAGGCCGCGAGTGATGCTGCCATCACCAGGCTGAGTCCCAGAGCCATAAGCTTTCTAACTTTCATGATTCATTCCTCCCATAGTTATATTTCTTACTCTTAAAAATGCATTTCAGTTGATAATTATAACACAGAGAATGCGGCACAACCATATTTCCGGGGAATATATTTCCCAACACGCACAAATGTCCGCGTCATCAGGACAGGAGCTCATCGACGATCTCCGCAGCCTCGCCCACATGCCTTAAGCAGGGACGGGAGGCATAGTATTCCGCCGTCCTTGCCTCCGGATCGTTTCCCGGCTTCGTTCTGACGTTCGCGAGAAGCTCACGGCAGATGATCGTCCCGTTGATCTCACGGAACCGCCGGGCAAATTCCTGCACCAGATGATAGTGGTCCTTTTTGTCCTCCGCGGCTTTCGGATCCGAGTATCCGCGGAGCAGTCCCAGGACAAGCAGGGCGCCGCTCACCGTACCGCAGACCTCGCGCATGCGTCCCATGCCTCCTCCGAAGGATGAGGCGAGGCGCGCGGAGGTCTCCCGATCCAGCCCTGTCAGATCGTCAAAGGCGCACAGCACCGCCTGCGCGCAGTTATACCCTTCCAGAAACAAAGCCCTGGCCTTTTCCGCATGATCCATCGTATCCTTCTCCTTTCGGCCGGGCAGGCAGCCGCCTGCAGGGTTTTTACTAAAAAAGAAAGCTCCCGAAGATCCTTCGGGAGCTTTCGCAGGATGAAATCACCTGTACACTGTCTCTTACTTGGACATTGCCTCCTGGACAGCGACAGCGACCGCAACAGTCATGCCGACCATCGGGTTATTGCCTGCGCCGAGGAAGCCCATCATCTCAACGTGCGCGGGAACGGAAGAAGAACCTGCGAACTGCGCGTCAGAGTGCATACGTCCCAGAGTATCCGTCATACCGTAGGAAGCGGGGCCTGCAGCCATGTTGTCGGGATGCAGGGTACGTCCCGTGCCGCCGCCGGAAGCGACCGAGAAGTACTTCTTGCCTGCTTCCCAGCGCTCCTTCTTGTAGGTACCTGCGACCGGATGCTGGAAACGGGTCGGGTTGGTGGAGTTTCCGGTGATGGAAATATCCGCGCCCTCGTGCCACATGATCGCAACGCCTTCACGGACATCGTCCGCGCCGTAGCAGTTGACCTTCGCGCGGTCGCCGCTGGAATAAGCGGTCTTGCTGACGATCGTCAGAGCGTGATCTTCCTTGACGTCTGCGGAAAGATAGTCATACTTGGTCTGGACATAGGTGAAACCGTTGATGCGGCTGATGATCATAGCTGCATCCTTTCCGAGACCGTTCAGGATGACGCGGAGGGGTTTCTGACGGACCTTGTTCGCGTTCAGAGCGATCTTGATCGCGCCTTCCGCTGCCGCAAAGGACTCGTGTCCTGCAAGGAAAGCGAAGCATTCGGTCTCCTCGTCGAGCAGCATGGCGCCGAGGTTGCCGTGGCCGATACCGACCTGGCGCTGGTCAGCGACAGAGCCGGGAATGCAGAATGCCTGCAGTGCGACGCCGATCCACTTTGCAGCGTCTGCAGCCTTCTTCGCGCCTTCCTTCATAGCGATCGCCGCGCCGAGCTCATAAGCCCACTTAACGTTTTCGAAACAGATCGGCTGCGTGCTCTCAACGATGCTGTAAGCATCAACACCCTTGCCGTTGGTAAAAGCCTTCACATCCTCAAAGCTCTTGAAGCCGTACTTGTCAAGAACGGGCTGCAGCTGGGGCATGCGTCCTTCATAGTTTTCAAACAAAGCCATTGCTGCACCTCCTCCTTATTCTTTCCGCGGATCGATCCACTTGACCGCTCCGTCTTCTGCCTTAAACCGACCGTACGTGCCCAGATTCTTCTCATAGGCCTCATTCGGGGCCATGCCGTTCTTGATCGCATCCATCATCTTGCCGAGGCTCAGGAACTGATAGCCGCAGACCTGGTCGTCCTTGTCGAGCGCCATCTTTACGACATATCCTTCGGTCATCTCAAGATAACGGGTTCCCTTCGCTGCCGTACCGTACATGGTACCCACCATGGATCTGAGGCCCTTGCCGAGATCCTCCAGACCGGCGCCAATGCGGAGACCGTCTTCGGAGAAGGCGGACTGGGTGCGGCCGTACGCGATCTGCAGGAACAGCTCACGCATAGCGGTGTTGATCGCATCGCATACCAGGTCGGTGTTCAGTGCTTCCAGAATGGTCTTGCCGGGAAGGATCTCACTCGCCATCGCTGCGGAATGAGTCATACCGGAGCAGCCGATCGTCTCGACCAGAGCCTCCTGGATCACGCCGTTCTTGACGTTCAGGCTCAGCTTACAGGCTCCCTGCTGCGGAGCGCACCAGCCGATTCCGTGTGTGTAACCGGAAATGTCCTTGACCTCTTTCGCCTGGACCCACTTTCCCTCTTCGGGAATCGGGGCCGGACCATGATTCGGGCCTTTCGCGACACACATCATCTCTTCAACTTCTTTTGTGTATTGCATATGACACCTATCCTCCTTTTAAAATTTGGACTTCAGTACCCCACCTAACTCTACCATAATCCCCCCGCTTTTTCCATTGTTTTCATAATGACAGGAAGGGATTCATGGGCGGCAATGGTCAAAGCTCACAACAGGGACCGTCAAATGTCACAGTCGAAGATCGCCTTTTTCGCGATCCTGTCCCCGTATTCACGCTTCCACCTGAGATGCGGCTCCGAAGCGGCATATGCCGGGAGTGCCTCCTTTTCCATCGTGATAATGATCATCAGGTCGAACCGGTTGGCAATGTCAGAATTGGAGACCCGGATGTCCAGCGTATGGATCCCGGGGATCTCCAGGGTCTCCTTAAAGATCGCGCGCACGGGTTCCACCAGCGCTTTTACATCTGTCCCCTCCGTAAACTTCACAATGATATAGTGCTCCATCATAAGCCATCTCTCCTTTCCTTCGTCAGCGGTTCGCTCCAGATGACGGAAGCGTTATGTTCTCCGGCGATCCGGTTTATGATCTCCGGAAGCTGTTCCAGATACAGGGCTTCCTTTTTCTTTGACCGTCTGCCCTTCCCGCTGTACAGTTCTTTTTCGAAATACGCGTCATAGGAGACCGCATAGTCTTCCTCATCTCTGTGCGGGAAGAACGTCACAGCCGCCTTATAAGTGATCATGCCTGCTTCAGAGTCGCTGACCAGCATGACCAGGGCGCCCCTGCGCTGCACTTCCGAGAAAACGGCATCAGCCCTGTAATAACGCTCGTATACGTTTGTGACCAAGCTTCACCTCCATGCTCTGCCCGGATATCTTCATCGTCCTTTCCGCTGTTCAGCCTGTATGATCCACTGATCCAGAAAGCGCATCTGTTCTTCCGTATGGAACCAGTGCTCTCCGCCTTCCATTACGGTCAGTTCCGCACCATGAGCCTTGGCAAATGAAGATACCGTTTCATAATCAGTCAGGTTATCCTGGCTGCCGTACAGGATCCTTGTAGGACAAGTCCAGCGGACAGGATGCTCCCGGACATAACACAGGTAATCCCACGACAGATCTTCGCCGAATGCGGTGGCGATCACTTTCTTCTCTTCCAGCTCCTTTTCCGTCACATTGGCCCAGGACATCATATTCAGGATGAGCTGTTCCATATCGACGATAGGGGAAATGAAGTATGCTTTCCGGATCATCCTGTCGATCCCGGCATGCATGCTGAAATACGCGCCGATGCTGTTTGCGATGAGGATGATGCTTTCATATCCTGCATACAGCGTTTCCACTGCGCCGCGGATCTCTTTCCCTGTTTCCCAGGGGGTGAAGGTCTGGTAGTCCAGGCCTGAGATCTCATGATCAGGGAATAACGGCTTGTAATGTCCGCTCTCCCCGGCACAGCCGCCTTTACCGTGGATATACAGGACCAGGTCCTTGCGGTCTGCTTTTATGTCTGCCATATTCTCTGTCTCTTTTTTACGTTCAGACCTCGTGGTCCTTGAACCACATCATCATCTCATGTGTCATGCTGCCGGGATTGGGCTGCCCGGTGATATCCTTTCTGCTGACCCATTCCGCTTTTTTCAGTTCGTTCTCATCGATGTGGATGGTGTCGTCTCCGTCCACGTCACAGTAATAGCCTGCAAGGATATCGTCCGCAAGTCCCCAGGGCTGGGATTTGTAATAGCGGATGTTCTTCACCTTCAGCCCCACTTCTTCCATGACTTCCCTGGCGACGCACTCCTCAAAGGTCTCCCCGATCTCCGTGAAGCCGGCGATCAGCGCCGGGATCCTCTGTACGCCGCGATTCCTGGCATAATACGTAAGGAGCAGCCTGTCCCCGTTGGTGACGCCGACTATGACAGCGGGGTTAATGCGCGGATAGATCACTCTTCCGCAGTCCTTGCACGTCATGGCGCGCTCCACGGTGTCCGGCGCGGTCTTGCCGCCGCAGCTGCCGCAGAAACGGTTGGCACGGTACCAGCTGTTCAGGTGCAGCGCGGTAAATGCCGCAAAGATCTCATATCCCTCCAGCCTGTTCTCGCTTCTCACAGTCCTCACATCCCGGTACGCATATTTGTCCGGTACATCCGCCTCATCGTCGAGAAGCATAAAGTAGTGCTGATCGTCGATAGAAAAGATGTATACCACCTGTTCCGCGTTCTGATACTCACTGAAGGATGCCCAGGGGCGGTCCGGCTCACTGCTGATCAGCACGTCCCTTCCCCGGAAATGGAATACCGGGTCTCCCGGCTGCGGCCGGATCTCCGGATGATATTCATTATGCAGCTTTCTCGGTGCGATATCCTGGATCATATCTGTTCTCCTTTTTCAGTGGCTTCTTAAGCCCCCTGCTTCTGTCTGCTTCCTGTTCATCATATCATTTTCATGATTAATGTCATACTTAAAAATACCTGTTCAATGTCCCCGTTTCTTTTCCTTTTTCTTCGCCTGTTTCAATTCAAATCGTCGCCGGGCCTCCGCTTCCCGTTCCTCCCGGCTGATCTGCCTGCGTTCCGTTTTCATCTCTTCCCGCTGTCTCTGAAGAGCCTGTTGGGATCTCGTACCTATACCGGTGTTCTCCAAATGCTTTCTTGCATTTCGGAGCCTTCGTTTGGGATTATCCGCCGCCTGTCTGGTTTCTATTTCGACAGACGGGCTGAAAACCAGTTCATAGTAGTGGTACAGGACGAAGTCGGAGACATCAGGATCTTTCGGCTCCGCTCCGAAGGTCACTTTACAGACAGATAACTTTCCATCTTCGATCCGTTCAAAAACACCAACCCAGAATGGTTCTTCAAAGAACACTGTCAGATTTGCTTTCATTTGTCGTGGATATAACACCAGTTATTTCATAACTGATTCCTAAAGTCATTCATTTCTTTCTGCAGGTTTTCCAGAAACCTGCCCGCATGGGCTCCATCCATCTGGGTGTGATGAAACTGGAAGGATACCGGCAGGTAATACCTGATTTTACGTCCTATCGTTCGTTAGTTATGTGTCGATAAGAAAACTGGCCGCCCGTTTCCGGACTGACCAGCTTTCTGCAGATCAATTAATCATGGACCCGGATCATTTCCGATAGATCTCAAAAAACTGGATCACATGTTTCCTGACCAGTTCCATCACTTCATCCTCGCGCTCCGGTTCCCTGTCACACAGGTTGATCCAGACGGTGATCGGAGATGAGAACTGCGCGGCCATGATCCCGGTGTCTGCATTTCTTAAGGTTCCCTCACGGATCAGAAACCTCATCATACCCGTAAAGTAATTCAGGACATCTTCATAGTTCTGCTTTGTCTGCAGCCCGGCCAGCTCTTCATTGCGGAACTGCTCGATCATGAGCAGCTTCCTGCCCTTGCTGATGTGCGGATCATGCAGGATATAGCGCATCTGTCGCTGAACGAGCTTAGCCACATCTTCTGCTGTCATCCCGGTCTTGTCCTTTGTGAATTCCGGGTCGTCCCAGTCAGCACGCACAAAAATCGAATGGTCGGCATATCCTTTCAGAACGGTTTCGACGACAGTATCCAGAATATCCTGTTTATTGGCAAAGTGGCTGTAAAGGGATGCCTTACGGATACCTACCGCATCGGCGAGCTGCGAGATACTGGTTGCTTCATATCCGTTCACAGCGAACAGATCCAGCGCTGCCTCCAGTATTTCTTCCCGTGTGTTGCTCTTTTCCATGCTCATCGCCCTCTTTCCAAAATAGTCGTAATGCTGGTCTGCATCACCCATTATACCTAACGTTCGTTCGTTAGTCAACTCGGATATGATATGCAGCCGACCGTTATCAATTAAGCCCTTCAGCAATTCAGGGCTTTGACCATAACCCGCTCATTTAATACTTCGTATCCGAATTTCCGATACAGACTATGCGCGTCTCTTGTGATCAGTATCCCGCGAAGGCCGTCATATTCCGGCAATGATTCTATATATGACACCAGCGCCGTTCCAAGGCCCATATGCTGATATGAGGTATCAATTATAACGTCACACAAATAGTAAGTCGTGGCGAAATCGCTGATAACTCTCGCAAAACCTGCAAGCTTTTTTTCGTCATCAAGATATACACCATAACACGATGAGTTGTCCATGGACTTCCTGATCTGTTCGACCGAACGTTTGTCTGCCCAATACGTCATTTTGAGGAGTCTGACGACTTCATCTATATCCATTTTTTCTGATCCGTCAATGATTTGGTATTTCATGCCTGCCTCCCCCTTTCTTTCTCTATCTTATATTTGTTGATCAATACTTATCAATTCTTATACCGCAAAAACTCCCAAAGTCCTCTCCCAGAAATGAGAAGAGCCATGCATATGGCCGCAGGTGCAGCTGCTTATGCATGGCTCTTTATCTCTTTGCTTAAAGGATGGATCATTCTGCCTTTTTCAGGCTAATAGTGCCGGTCCAAAAATCAGATCAGCGACTTACCAGGCAGTGAGCTCCAGATAAAGATCCTTGTACTTTTTTGCAGAGTTATCCCACGAAACATCCTTGGCCATATCGCGGTGGACCATCTCATCCCAATAGTAACGGTTCTCAAAGTACAATGTCTTTGCCCGGTTGATCGCATCGTAGAGAAGGCGCGTCTCATATCTGTCAAATGTAAAGCCGTTGCCGCTGTCAGAATACATATTGTAAGGCTCAACAGTATCCTTAAGGCCTCCGGTCTCTCTGACGATCGGAACTGTCCCGTAGTGCATGGCGATAAGCTGTGTCAGTCCGCAGGGCTCAAACTGCGAAGGCACGAGCAGCGCGTCGCATCCGGCATAAATACGATGGCTTCTCGCCTCATCGTACTGGATGCATGCGGCAAGCTGTCCCTTGTACTCGTTCTCATAGTACCGGAAGGAATTCTCATACTCGGGATCGCCGGTACCGAGTATCACGACCTGTGTGAACGGATCCATGATCTGCGGGATGCATGCATTTACCAGGTCGAGACCCTTCTGGTTTGTCAGTCTCGAAATGAGCCCGATAACAAATTTTCCCTCGTTCTCCTCAAGGCCAAGCTCCCTCTGCAAGGCCAGCTTGTTTTCCTTCTTTTTGGCGATCACATCTTCGTTGCTGTACTGCACAGCAATGTCCTTGTCTTTTGAAGGATCCCAGATATCGTAATCAATACCGTTTACGATGCCGCGCAGTTTCCCCGAGTGATAACGCAGATGATCCGCCAGGCCCTCTCCATACTCGTACGTCTGGACCTCGCCAGCATATGTATTGGAAACAGTGGTGATCATGTTGGAGTAGGTCAGTCCGCCCTTAAACATATTCGCATCGAGCCAGTTCTGGGTCAGTGCATCCTTGTTGAAAACATAATCCGGCAGATTTGTCCAGTACTTGATGGTCTTAATATTATAAACACCCTGGAATCGCAGATTGTGGATCGTGATCATGGTTTTTGCGTTTCCGATAGGGGTGTCCTGGAAAAATGTGCGCAGGAATACCGGCACGAGTCCTGCCTGCCAGTCATGGCAGTGGATAATATTCGGCTGCCAGTTCATGTAATTAAGTGCCGCCAGTGCAGCCTTGCTGAAATAGCAGTACTTCGGGATATCATCGATCAGATTCGTATACGGCTTATCTCCCCCGAAGAATTCCTCGTTGTCAATGAAATCGTAGACCACGCCGTCCCAGACATACTCCATAATACCGACATAGTACTGCTTTCCGTCACTGGTCAGATCCATGTAGAAGCTTCCACGATAGACCATCTTCTCCTGATATTTCTGCGGAATGCATTTGTACCTCGGAAGGATCACCTTCACATCACAGTTCCTGCGGACCAGCGCCTTGGGAAGAGAGTACATGACATCTCCAAGCCCGCCGGTCTTTACGAACGGATAACATTCCGAACCGATAAATGCTATGCTTCTGCGCGGTGATTCGAAAGCCTGTGCCTGGACCGGCTCCTCAACAGCAGCCAGAATTTCATCAGCTGCGGTTTCCACTGCAGCTTCTTTCACAGCAGCCTCTTCCACAACAGCCTCTTCCACTGCGATCTCTTTCACAGCAGCCTCTTTCACAGCAGTCTCTTTCACAACAGCCTCTTCCGCTGCATCTTTTTTAGCTGCGGCTGTTTTCGTCGACGCCTTTTTCGGAGCAGCTTTCTTTGCCGCAGGTTTCTTTGCCGCAGGTTTCTTTGCCGCAGGTTTCTTTGCTGCGGTTTTTTTCTCAGCAGTTTTCTCTTCTGCCGCCGCCTTTACTTCAGCTGTCTTCTCTGTTGTTTCCTTTTCAGCAATTTTCTCGTTTGCTTTCTTAGTAGCCATCTGTTCCCTCCTTCAGTTTTTATCATTTTTAGGCTCATCTGAGTTCTTCCCGTGTACTCATGTCTTTATGGTAGCATGCCTTGCGTATCATTTCAAATATCCTGATGACAGACATTTTTCAGCAATTCAGCGCTTTGACCATAACCTGCTCGTTTAATGCTTCGTACCCGAATTTCCGATACAGACTATGCGCATCTCTTGTGATCAGTATCACGCGAAGGCCGACATACTCCGGCAGTGATTCTATATATGGCACCAGCGCCGTTCCAAGGCCCATATGCTGATATGAGGTATCAATTTTTCTCTGTCTCATATTTGTTTATCAATACGTATACCCCAAAAACAGCAGGCAATAAATATATTGCCTGCTGCTGCAACACATTTGGTATCATCAGGAATAGGAAATTCTGCCTCAATACTCGAGCCACCAGTCATGACGGACAGTGTCCGCTGTTTCCAGCTCGCTTCTGCCGAGGGATCCGCTGTAGCTGCTGTTGTCGTAGCCATATCCAAGCGGCGCGTCCAGGAACGGATTGTGGACGTCTCCGTATTCATCGGCAGAAGACCCGCTGTACGAATAGGAATCGTTCTGCGTTCTGCCTTGCACCCATTTTCCATCACTGCCCACATAATAGCCGTCGATCCAGGCATCGGTCATCATCGAACCGTCGTTCCCGACATAATAGTCCCCGATCCACGTACTGGACGCCAGCTCTCCGCTGCCGGTAGCATAGTACCACTCCCCGGTCCTGGGATGCAAAAACCAGTCGTTTTCGACCATGTAGCCGGACTCATTGAACGCGTACTGCTTCCCTCCAATATCATAGATCCCGCTGCTGGGATAGCTCCCGTCGCTGTTCCGGAACCACCAGCCATTGCCGTCCATCACCCACCCTCCGGCTAAGGCGCTGAAGCTCAGGCACATACTGACGGCCGCGGCTATCACTCCGGTCAGAATTATTCTCTTTTTCAAAACAGACACCTCCTTTTTTATGATTATTTCTGATAGAGACGGCCCCCGGGGCCATTTTGATCTACCAGGAAACCTCCAACGAATATGGACTGCGTTTCCCGTTGTCCAGCCATACGAAGAGGCTGTCGGTTTTTTCCGGAGCTTCTCCCTTTTTCGTACAGAGGATATCTCCCCGGAACTGGATCCTGGCGCTGACTTCTCCCGTTTCTTTGGACTGCCAGATCACAAAAGTCGAATACCCTTTATTGCCGTTCTTGCCGGAATAGCCGCCCGGGGCGATTCCGACTTTACTTAGCTTGTACCGTTTGTCGGAATACAGTTTTCCGTCGTAGTACTCCCTGTATCGGTCTTCAAACCCGCCGGGGCTGCCTGTGAGAAATCCCCGTATGATGATCAGTTTCTCCGGTTCCGCTGCCTTTGCCGAGGAAGAGCCTCCGGAACCGTCGATCCTGGAAACCGGTCCGGCATCCGTAGTAAAAGCGAAGCCATCAGGATCCACCTCCACGACTCTTCCGCTCAGTGTCATGGCGGGACGGTTATAGATCATATAGTTCTTTTCGGCGGATGCTCCGGTGGAATGGGAAATACGGTAGTCCTCCAACCCGGCAAGGGTAAAGGTCACCTCTCCCGACGGAGAGACCGTCAGCCGGTTTTCAGGCGACTGTCCCAGAGTCTGACCTTCGTGATCTGCCACCATGTCTTTGTATAAGAGTGTCGTACTGATCCTGGGGATCTCCAGTTTCTTTCTGTTTACGGTGATATAAACGTCCGTGGCATCCGTTATTTCCTTCGGGTCGATCTTCGGGATCATGATCGCCGCCTTCACTTCCTTTCCGTTTTTCATATTCCTGAAAACCATCTGCTTCGGAGCGCCCATCATCAGATAGTGGAAATAAGTGCAGCGGAAAACGATGTTGCTGTTTTTAACGGCCCGGGGAATAAAATTCGGATCATAAGGATAGTAACAGCGTTCCGAAAGCACCGTCCCGTCATAATCAAGCGGCAGAAACACGGGTCCGCTGACCCGGTCAAACCGGATCGGTGCGGTGAACCCGTCATCAAATACCGATCCCTCCGTGTCCGGAAGCGAGCGGTATCGCCAGTTAGAGTTGATCGACTGCCAGTCCACACAGTAGACGGAATCGCCGAATTTCTGCCCGGAAGCAAGGGCTCCGTCGGAGACACGGAAGCGCAGGGTCCGGTTCAGAACCGGCAGGAATTCCTTTTCCATCTTCCGGACCAGCTCCTCACATCCTTTCCTCTGATATTTGTGGGCCACATTTTCCAGGATCTGTGTCGTGTCGACCTTCAGCTTCATGAAATAGGATTCGGAGAGCTTGAGCTGTTTGCTGCGCGTCAGGGCGAAGGGATCCTTTCCCAGCCCCTTGTAATCATTCAGAAAACTGACCACCGGGGTCTTCTGCGACTCGGGATCGTCCGGAAGCATCCAGATCGCCCTGGAGACAGAGTGATAAAAATCATCGAGCACGAGTTCCAGCGACGCCGGATCATCCGCATACAGCTCGATCAGCTTGGAAAAAGCTGGCGCAAATCCCTTGTAGGAATCAGTGCGAAGCCCGCCTCTCTGGTTGATATAATCCCTGAAGACAGTGTATTTCCTGCTGTCCATGTTGGCCGGCTTCTCCATCAGCGCAACGTGGTAATCCTTCTCGGCCTGCGCTTTGAGCGCGTCTGTTTTGTAATACAGCCTGACCCCGGCGCTCTCATAGAAGCGGCGGAACACTTCTCCCTCTTCAGGGTAATACTTCTTATTCCACTCCTCGATCCCGTCTACGTAATAATACTGATATGCCTGGGAAATCGTGTACATCGACAAACCGATAATCGCGAACACCGGGTTCAACGACGCCGGGGCAAGGGCGCCCGCCACGCTGAATGTCGTGCCGGCCAGATCCAGTTTATGATTGTTGATGGTATTGACCAGAGCCGTACTGTAAGGGGTGTTTCGGTCACTTTTGGCTTCCGCGTAGACCTTATAACCTGTCAGAAGAACATCTGTAATGGCAAGGCTTTTCCCCAGCACCGCCGGGGAGGGGGATTCGTTGCCTACAAGGTCGGCGGCGATCTCCAGCGCGCTGTCCCCGTTCCCGGTCCAGCCGAATATTTCTCCGACCGTGTCCACCCCAGGCGGATAGCCTCCCTCCGTCAGCGCCGCGATCTCTTTCGGCTCTGCGGTCAGGAGACGGATGCTTTTGTCAATGTCTTTTACATTTTCCAGGTTTTTCTTCTGGAACAGATTCCACATACACTCATAGTTGATCATCACCTGATCCAGCATGCGGTTTCTTCCGTTCAGATGACATTCCACAAAAATACCATCGTCGAGATCAATGCGCGACCCGTCATCCAGTACCAGGTCCATGCTCCTCCCGTCGAACCTGTATTTTTTTTCTCCAAACAGGCTGAAGTGATCCGTATAGATCGTATAATACTTCCCGTCCTCACTGACCTCGCTGTAGATATCCTCCCACATGCCGCTGTCCTCGTTATACCAGACGCAGCCGGAAAGGCCGTTCCCTCTCCCCTCACGGGGGATCCGGAGCGTAAGATCGCTGTCGAATTCATGAATGCCGGAGGCAAGGGAGAAATCATACGCGCGGAGGGACCAGCCCTCTTCCCCCCGGGAAAGCTCCGGCAGCTCCCGGACTTCGATCCGGTCGTTTTCTTCCAGTTCCCAGGAAGGGATGTCGACACTGACGTCTCCCAGAACGATGCGCCCCTGCCCCGGGCGATACTCCGCACTCAGTACCGGGGCATTGTCCCGCTGGTTCCGGCTGTACCGGAGAGGGATCTGGTCCGTCGTGGGGATCATGGAACCCTCTCCCGCATCCGCCTGTGCCGTACTCACGGCATCAGCTGCCGGAACGGCGTCCGCCGTGCCGCCCTTTCCGGGTTTCTGCCAGGAAGTCTGCTGAGACGGCTTTCCGGCCTTATCGCTCCGCAGAAAACCCGGCTTCCAGAAAGCAGTCAGCAAAAAACAGAGGAAAATACATACCGCAAGCACACCTGCAAGCGGACGCCTGCCCCCGGAGCTCTCAGTCCGGACAGCCTTTCCGCAGCCCCTGCAGTATTTCGCTCCTTTCGAAAGCCGTGTTCCGCAATACTCGGCCTTTCCGTCCGCAGAGAGGAAAAAGCCGTCAAAATCAATTCTGGAGTCAGAGGTCTGGGCAGTTGCCGTGCCCTCCAGATCATCGTAGGTTCCCCGGTACGTCGTGCTGCCGGTCTCTTCTATGGTACCTCCTCCATTCGGTTCCATCAGGTATTTCCAGTTCAGGGTAATATTGAACCGGCCGCCGAAGACGTCGATATTCGCGTTAAGATAGCGCTCCACGTCCGATCCGTAAACGCCCTTTTCTGTAAAGATGAAAGCCTTCCAGCCGCCGTTCAGCGCCTCCTGTACATCTGTGATCCGGCTGGCGCGGGCCGGGTCGGTGATCACCTGGGCCATGCCGTAGCCGGACTGATTGACATAATCCATAAACCAGTCAAACTCCGTAGCGCCTGCCACTTCATCCGTCGAAAGCTTTTCGGCAATCGCCGCCATGGCTTCGCCTGCCGGGGTGCCTGCAGCAGAGGACGCGCCTCCGCCCTGGTTCTGCGGCGCGCCCGGATCATAACTGCCGTCTGCACCGACATAATAACCATCCGGCGTAAAGGCATCACTCAGCATGTAGCCGGAATCGTCAACATAGTAATAGACGCCCTTATCGTCGATCCAGCTGCTTTTGACCAGCTCGCCGTCTTTCTGATAGAACCAGACGCTGGCGATCTGAATCCATTCTCCGCCGGTAACGGCCGGGAATTCCTGCAGCGGGGCCTCTGTACGGCTTTCAGTATATTCCGCTGCCGTCTGATCCACAGCATCAGCGGTCTCAGGTGCAGTTTCTGAAGCTTCTACAGTTTCCGCAGCATCTGAAGTTTCTACAGTTTCCGCGGCTTCCGTCGTCACCTGTGCGGCTATGTTCTCCCCTTGGTCGTCTTTCTTCTTCCCTCCCCGCAGCGCGAAGACTCCTGTCACTGCGGCCAGTATTACGACTATTCCGGCAAGAACGATCTTCGGAAAGCCGCCAGCCCCGGAGGAGCCGCGGGAAAAAGAAGATGCCTCGCTTCTTCGGTTTCCGGCCGTTTCCGGAACTGATGAACGACGCTTATATGTTACGCTTACCATTTATCCTCATTATATCGAGTTCCTTCGCTACATCCTCAGCTCGGATAAAAGTGTTCTCCATTGATAATCCTTTCTGCTTCTTTCGAAGCTGTGTCTGTTAGTTTCGCACCACCCTTCCTAATGCAGTTCCTGCCCCGGAGTCTCACCGCAGCGTATGGTTTCCTTTGGTACGCTCGCTTCGTCGTCACAAGCTCCATATCACTCGCTTCCGTGTAAACACGAAAGCTCATTTATTTCGCTGCTCCTCCTCTTCCCACAAAATCTTTCGATTTTGCGGGAGCCCTGACGATTCTGGTCTCGGCGGTACTTCCCGGGGAAACATATCCCATTTGGTAGTGGCTATTCAATTGCCGCACTAAACGCATTTGTTTAGTGTTCTGCTATTATACTAAGCATATTTGTTTATGTCAATAGGCTTTGAAGAAAATAATTAAACTTTTTTGTTTTAGTTATCTTGACTATTTCTAAACAAATATGCTATAATACAGCCACTTACAAACACAGGAGTGATAACGCTATGGCAATTGGTGAAAGAATTCGTTTTATCCGCAATCTGAAAGGCATGACCCAAAAGTATCTTGGTCAGATCATCGGCTTTCCTGAGAAAACTGCCGATATTCGCATGGCTCAGTACGAATCCGGAACCCGTACCCCAAAAGCGGATGTTACAGAAGCGCTGGCTCAGGCACTGGATGTTTCTCCCTCTGCGCTGGCAGTTCCCGATATAGACACCAATATTGGCCTGATGCATACATTGTTTGCCCTGGAAGATCTGAGAGGTCTTAAAGTAGGGCAGATTGACGGAGAACTTTGCCTCCGACTCGACAAACACAAAGGTCTCGAATACATTTCCATGTTTGATATGCTTTCTGCCTGGTATGAACAGGAAGAGAAGTACCGTAATGGTGAGATCACCAAGGAAGAGTACGACCAGTGGAGATACAACTATCCGAAGTATGACACCTATAGCCGCCGGGCAAAGGTTCCTTCTCAGGAGATTTCCGACCTGTTCACCAAGTAAAAGCCTATAGACGCAAAAAATCCCTTGCCGAGATTTCTCTCAGCAAGGGATTGCTTTTTAATATGGATACCTTTCGAACACCTCTTGGAATCATTCTTTACTCCAAAACCACTTGGTACGAAGAATGATGCTCCTTCAGAGT
>Ga0129306_1000814_pt1 | contig 42703 bp, 40 predicted proteins | sample P827metagenome_FD_94438 | JGI IMG/M metagenome (GOLD analysis project Ga0129306, IMG submission 94438) | Capybara group fecal microbial communities from Wisconsin, USA - P827 metagenome | ecosystem: Host-associated > Mammals > Digestive system > Large intestine > Fecal | place: USA: Wisconsin... | reverse complement strand
CTGCGCCCAGAAGGGGACTCCTTTGCGCAGTCGCAGAAAATTAGTTTTCCCGTCTTTTCGTCATAGCCGATGGTATCCGGTTCTCCGCCGCTCTCCTCCATCCTTCTCAAAACGTCCATGGAGTCCGGATGCTCAAGCAAACGTTTCTCCACGTCAAGCCAACTCAGTTCCATATGAAGATTCATATTATCCTGAAACCTCGCTTTTAATATTTCTAACATGTTTTCCCCTCCAATCCCCCGATTTGACATAATTGATTCTTTTGGCCATTACACCTCCGCATTGTTGAAAAACAAAACTGAAATTTAATTACTTAGTATTTCTTACTTTTTTCTAATTACTGTATTCACTCTATCATTAGTGAATCCAACACCAAGCGCAGTATATTTCGAACCTTCATTTGTTATTGCATGAGCCCATACAGGCTTCTTCCCCTGAGTTATTATCTCCCTGCACATTCTGTCAGCAACTACCTTCGCAAGTCCCTGATTCCGGTAGTTTTCATCCGTCTCAACACCTATATCTACCTCATCAGAACTAACTGCAGCTGAAAATGCAACTGCTATAACTTTGTCTCCATCAAGTGCGACAAATCCAAATCCATTTTTGAGGAACTGTTCTTTACTCGACCAAGAAAACGTGGGAACAATATTTCCATGTATCCTGTCATAATTATTTGCCGATATTGGCTCTACTTTGTATTTACATTCCGGAACACTCTGAGGCAAATCTACGAAGCGATACTCCACTCTTTTATCAATCACAATATCATCTTTATCGGAGAAGAATTCTATCGCCTTCGAATTATCTGTTATGAGAACAAATCTTCTATCCTGTTTTTTCACAAAATAATCCTGATATATTTTCTCAAGAAATGAATCCTCTACGCTACCTGATAAATACGCAAAGCCACAGTAATGCCAGAACAACGCAGTCTTGGAGTCATCAGAAAAGATTACATTTCCATCCTGAAAACCTTCCGTTATAGAAAGAGGATAGACGACATTGCTCGTGCAATTTCTTGCAAATATTTCATCTTTATATTTCTCAAGCAATTCACGCGAATACTCTTTGGGCTTATCAGACTCTCTCACTATTTTCCACAGAGCCGCCGCAGCCTTAAGTCGCGCTTGAAATATTATAGTCGCTTCGTCTGCACAGAAATCATGTAAAAATGAGTTCCACTGAAGCATCGACTTATCATACTTTGCATAGGTTTTCTTTCCGTAGTAAATATCCAGCAGATCACCTAGTGTAAATGACTCATCACTCGTTTCTTTAACTGCCTTTGCAGTTGCCACCATATCCACATTGAACTTGAATCTTTCTTCTCCTGTCTGCTTAGAGAAGAAATCCCTGAATCTCGGGCCAAATGTGAAACCACATTCTATAAGTCCGGTATCCAAAGTAAGTTCCGTTACAACCTTCTTTCGACTGGCTCTAGTCTTCTTATTCTTCTTACTCTGTGGCAGTATCTTCTCTCCGGCAAAATATGATTCTATCACTTTATATAATTCAATCTTAGTGCCATCAGCTTTAAGACCATGAGCCTTACATGTCTTGATTAGTTCCTCACGATACCAATAAAACTTATTAAATTCTTCAAAATCCTTGATGCTGTCAAATTCTGGTCTTTCCATTCCAAGCGCTCCTCATGAAAAATATAAGCCCCGTATCTATAACTCTTTTTTAACTTATTATAGCAATCCCAAAATCTATACTTTAATCTACTTTATTTTAAGAGTTTTTAGATACTCCTTCTGCTCCGGTGTTATTCGATAACTCTCCACAGATTTCTGGATAGCTTTATTATGAGTCCATTTATCAAGTTTCTTTTCTTCAATAAACGGAAGTACTGCATCATACTGTTTAGCAAGAGCTGTGGCAAAATACCATGCAATCATCATATTAATGTAGTACTCATCTGAACGGAGCTTCGCCACCATTTCCGGATACTGGATATCAAAATCCTCATCAAGAAAATGTTCCATCAGCATTCCTATGGCAAATCTTACAGTATAGGTTTCCTTTGATTTAATCCATTTCTTTATCTGCTTTAAAAGCTCAGGGCGATGCTTCTTAAAAACCTTAGGGGAAAGCTGGTCACAGGTTGCCCAGTTATCCACATATGGTAAGAATTTATCAACTTCTTCCATACATTTTTCATAGTCCTTTATTCCGGAAATGATAAATGCGTGAAGCTGGTATTCATCAAAAAATTCATGAGGAAGAATCTCAAGAAACTCTCCGATATCTTCTCTTTTCAGAAGCTCCTTCGCATATTTTCTTAACTCCGGAGTTCTTACCCCTATCATATCATCCACAGTTTTAGGCGGAATAAGCTTTCCCTGAAAGTCTCTGTATTTTATATCCTGCTTTTTATATAGTTCATTTAATATTTCATCACGAAGCATTCCTTATACCCCCACTCGTTAAACAGTTTCATCCGGATAATCATAGAATCCACCCTTGTGGAAGTTCTCATTTCCAAGCGGCTTTGCTGTCAGTCTGAATATTACACAACCGTCCGGACATACGACGGTCTTAGTATACTTTCCATCGCCTCCGATGTTTTCCAGATCACCGCCGCTCCTCACAGCTTCCATTATCGGATATAACATCATCATCACTTTCGAACAGATTCCGTATCCATCCTGATTTACAGGACATCCATATGTACATTTGTAGATATCACCTATCTCTTCTCCATTACGGCAATATCTCTCTGTTTTATCGCTATGTAGAAATCCTATTACTTCTACAGTAAATTCATACTCTTCATCATACCACTTTTTCATCAGTACACCCCTTCATTTTGCTTGTTTTTTAATACACATTAACTATTCACCAACTTCAAAAATTTCTTATCATTCATCTGTTCGTTTGTAACATATTCCCCATCATGGAATAGAGCGTAGTTCGTTATCGGTGTAGGTGCATTTTGTGCCGCCTCTTTACTATCTAGCTTTATCGCTTTAAATGCAATGCCATTCGAAGCCGCCGTTTCTTCAAGTATCGGCACATACTTCGCATTGAAAGGACACTGATTAGTATAATACAGTACATACCCCTGTTCGTCTATATGAGGATGCTTCGCACATTCCTTAAAATGTGGAGCTATATCCTCATCAAACTGAAGATACATCAGCCGCACACCATTATCTGCCTCGTCAGCAACTTTAAAACCTTTATATGTAAGGAACTTCGGATCAGAGAGAAAAGGTCTCTTCTTTGCTGCCGACAATATGCAAAGTCCTTTCTTCCCTTTTTCCTTACTGTCCTCGATACATGCCGAAAGAAGTTCTGTGGAATATCCATGTCCCTTTAAGGAACCAGACACCCACAGACAATCGATATACATATACCCCTCTGCCTCAATCGGAACCCAAGCATATTCAGCAGGAATATATTCTATAAAACATTTTCCCCGCTCCGCACTTTTTAAGAACACAAGTCCCTCTTCAAATCTGTCACTAAGCCAAGCCTTCTTCGACGAAACCTGCACATCCTTATTATTTGTTATGGCACAGCAAATGTGCTCTTTCTCAAGATTTTCTTTTGTAACTCTGATGTATTCCATAATTAATCTTCCTCTAGCTTTCACTTTTTTTCATTATCGAATAATTCATCCAAAATCTAACATACCGATTCTTAGAATACTAAACTAATTTGCCTCTTCAATAATCTCTCTTTGACGCTTCTTACTGAGACTTTCAAAAACTACTGTATATGCCCTGTCCAGCAAATCCTTCACAACATCATCCGGCACATTTCCATCAGCCTTTACTGAATTCCAATGAACCTTATTCATGTAATATCCTGGAATGATATCCTCATATTCTTTTCTGTAAAATTCACCCTCAACCGGCTCAAGTTTTAGTGTTATAAAAATAGGCTCATTAGTCTCATCATCCCTGCAAATTGCGACAAATAGCTTCTCTCCAACATGAAAACGAATCCAGTTCCACTGTTCCTGAAAATCCTTTGTCACTCCTGCTTTCTTCATTAGATATTCTTCAATCCATTCATATTTCATAATGTGAATTCCCCTTTTTCGACATAATTTTTTATCTTTCGGCTCACTATATTTATATATCAAACAAACTCATCTGCTGATACTTATCCGGAAGCTCGTTCATATATTTAAAGCATTCATTCGGGTTTGAAAGCATTCCATTCTCTTTACATATTCTGCGTAGTATCCCTTGCAATGCTTTCGCATTCGGGCTTGGAAGTTCATATGAATTTCCATACCTCTGAATGTATCTCTGCTTCATTCCTGGAAAATGTTTATCCAGTGCTGCATAGTAATACTCTCTATCGCCTTCTCTGAGCGTAAGTCCCATTCCAAAATCAATGATTCCCTTTACACCTACACGCGCGCATTCATCCAGAATAGAAGTAACATTTTCTTCAGTATCATTTATGAAGGGTAGAATTGGTGTAAGCCAAACAATCGTAGGAATACATCTTTTCTGCATTTCTTCCAGAACTTCTATACGACGCTTTGTGTTGCAGACATTAGGTTCCAGAATCCGGCACAGGTCATCATCATAGGTGGTGAGCGTTATCTGGACAACACATTTTGCAGAACTGTTTATCTCATCCAGAAGATCTATATCTCGGAGGATCCTGTCGGATTTAGTCTGAATAGCCAGCCCAAACTCATACTTCTTTATAATCTCAAGGCACTGTCTTGTCAGTCCAAGCTCTTCCTCGCAATGCATATACGGGTCCGACATTGCCCCGGTTCCAATCATGCATTTCTTTCTCTTGGACCTTAGAGCTTTTTCAAGAAGCTCCGGCGCATTCTGCTTTACCTCAATATCCTCAAAAGCATGCGTGAACTGATAGCATTTACTTCGGCTGTCGCAGTATATACATCCATGACTGCACCCACGGTATATATTCATTCCGGTCATACCGTTATTACTTGTTAGAATTCCCTTCGCATCAACAAAATGCATTTATCATTTCTCCCCTTTTCCAAACATAACCCTGCCTATTCTTTATACATCCTAACCATGGCACCTGCTATATCTCTAAGTTTTTCTCTAGCCTCAGGCGGTTCCAGGACTTCTACTTTGTCTCCAAAGGTAAGCAGCCACATGACCATATTCTCCATGTCGTAATAATCCTCCGTCAGAAGTAGCCTTCCGTCCTTCATCACTTCGTAGCAATCCGGTCCGAACTCTTCAACCAGCCGCCATTTCATATCCGGTTCAAACAAAGCCCTTAGAATGATATTTCGTGGTTGTGCCGGACCTGACGATATCTCAGGTGCTGGAACATTTCTACATTCAAATGTATCTTTTGACATCGCCACCTTATCCATTCTGTTAAGCTTAAACAGGCGAAAATCTTTTCTTTTTAGGCACCACCCATACACATACCAACTGGTCCATTTATAAATGATATAGTAAGGTTCTATCGACCTCTTGCTCTCGCCTGATGGAGCATAATACTTGAACTTAAGGTACTTCCTATTCTCTATAGCATCCTGAATAACTTCAATCTTCGGTGCCAGGGTACCCTTGTACCACGACGACAAATCAATAAGAATTGAATCACGACCACTTACAAAATCTGAAGAGCCAGACTGGATTTTCTCCATCAACTGTCCGTAGTAGCTGCTACCACTTACACTATCCAGACTCCTAAGTCCAGCAAGTATCACCTGCATGTCCTTCGATGTAAGGATAGTCCTGTCCATGCGGTAGCCTTCCATGATGCTGATGCCTCCACCTATCCCTTGAGAAGTCTGAATAGGGATTCCTGCTTTGCATAGGTCTTCTATATCACGATTAATAGTTCTTCGCGATACTTCAAATCGTTCAGCAAGTTCAGGTGCAGTTGTTTTTTCTTCCTGCAATAGCACAGAAAGTATACCGATAAGCCTATCTATCTTCATTCCTTTACGCCGTCTCCTCTCTACTTCGTCGGCATATGGTTTACTAATTAGTATACTGATATACTAACACGTTAAACACGACAGCTATATGTCATGTTTTAAATATAACAATATCTTTTTTTTGTGTAAAGAAAAAGATAGCAGTCTATAACGACTACTATCTAAAATACATTCTATACAAAAAATCCTATCAGGGCTTTCAGTCCAATTATTATGAGAATCGAACCTCCCAATATCTCAGATCCGGATTTATAACGCATTCCAAATAAATGACCTAATTTTACTCCAATCATCGATATAATACATGTGATGACAGCAATCATTGTTACTGCCAAAAAAACATTTTGAATTCCGCTAGCATTTATTACTTTAACTGGGACTGCCACAAAAGTAATACCTACTGCAAGAGCATCAATGCTTGTCGCTACAGCCATTAAGAACATTGTCTTTACATCAAAATCTGGTTTCACTTCTTCTGGTGGAGACAAGGCCTCCTTGATCATGTTTCCTCCTATCAGGCTGAGCAGTATAAATGCCACCCACGGAGCAACTACACTGATCATCTTCTCAAAACGCGAACCAACAAGATAACCAATAAGCGGCATTATTCCCTGAAAAGAACCAAACCAAATTCCACATAATAAGAATTCTTTTGCGGTTATTTTCTTAACTGCCAATCCCTTACAAATGGAAACAGCAAATGCGTCCATAGCAAGTCCAACTGACAGAAGAAGTACTTCAATAATTCCCAAATCAATAAACTCCTTTGAACATAACAAAACCCAAGCATAGTTAAAACCACACCTGGGTATAAATGCAAAATATAATCTACCATGTACAAATATAATCTGTCAAATTTTATCAGATATATAGAATCGCCACGCTTTTAAACGTGGCGATTCTTTATCAAAGGAGTTTATGTTACGCGAGTTTATACTCGGTCGCAACCGCTTTATTATTATGGCGGATAATACCCACAAGAATTAATGCGAATACTACTTCAAAAATAAGTCCGCCTACAAAACCAGCTCCAATTGTTCCTGTTGTGATGATTGTTCCAATCTGATATACAAGGAATCCTACTGAATATCCTGTTCCAAGCTGAAGTCCAATAGCTCCCCACAACCATTTCTTACTCTGCATTTCGGAGTTCATAGCTCCAAGTGCTGCGAAGCAAGGTGGTGTGTAAAGGTTGAACATCAGATAAGCAAGTGCTGCAACCTTTGTAATTCCCATTGCAACCGCAACTGCGTTACCCTCACCAACAAGCTCAAGCTCATCTGGATCTACAAGGTTTGTAATTGCATAAACTGTTGCGATGGTACCAACAACGTTCTCTTTTGCGATGAATCCTGTGATGGCTGCTGCTGCAAGCTGCCAAGCTGCTATACCAACGATTGGGATAAGAAGATATCCAAAAGGACCTGCTATAGAAGCAAGGATGGATGTATCTTCTGCTCCTTCTTCAACTGCCTGGAAGTGCCAGTTAAAGCTCTGCATAATCTGAACGACTGTATTACATACAAGGATAATTGTACCAGCCTTAATAATGTAAGCCTTTCCTCTCTCAAGCATTGAGAAGAATGCAAATTTAAGACTTGGAACTTTGTATTCAGGAAGCTCAATAATAAAGAATGACTTTCTGAACTTAGCTGCTGTGATAGCCTTAATAAGAAGGGCGCCAAGAAGTACAAGTGCTATACCTACCATATATGCTACCCAGCTTACCCATTTTGATTCTGGGAAAAATGCACCTGCAAAAAGCGCTATTACTGGAAGCTTAGCTCCACATGGCATAAATGTTGCCAGCATAGCTGTTGCTCTCTTTTCTCTCTGGTTACGGATTGTACGGCATGCCATAATAGCCGGAATACCACAACCTGTTCCGATGATCATAGGAATAACAGACTTACCTGAAAGACCTACTCTCTTGAATATTGGGTCAAGAACAACTGTTGCTCTTGACATATAACCGCAATCCTCGAGGAGCGCGATAAGGAAGTACATAACCATAACAAGTGGCAGGAAACCAACAACGGCACCAACACCACCGATAACACCATCAACCAAAAGCGCGTAAACAAGAGGATTTGCATTCGCCATCTTGTCACCAACCCAGCCCTGGAAGGTTTCAATCCAACCTACCAGAATATCAGCCAGCCATGTACCTACTGTTGTCTGTGATACATAGAAAACAACCCACATAATACCAGCAAATATGAGAAGACCAATAATAGGATTTGTTACAATCTTATCTATCTTATCTCCGATATTTTTATCTTTTGTTAAGGTCTTACGAACCTCAACTTCTTTAACAAGTGAATTTACGAAATCAAAACGTGCTCTATCAGCTTTTTCAACTTCTTCTTTGCTTGTAAGATCTATATTGCCTTCAGAGTAAGGAGCCTTTTGTCCTTTACCTTCTAATTCTGAAGCTACCTTAACAGCTTCCTTAAGACCCTCATCAGAAGTAGAAACTGTTCTAACTACTGGACAACCCAGTTTCTCAGATAACTTTTCTATGTCGATCTTATTTCCCTTCTTATCGTTTATGTCACTCTTGTTAAGTGCAACGACTACAGGAACACCAAGTTCAAGAAGCTGTGTAGTAAAGAACAAGCTTCGACTAAGGTTTGTTGCATCTACTATGTTGATGATTGCATCTGGGTTCTCATGCTTTACATAGCTACTTGTAATGCTTTCCTCAGATGTAAACGGAGACATGGAGTATGCTCCAGGAAGGTCAACTGCTATCAGTTCCTTATCTCCCTCAACATAAGCTTTTTTAATTGGGCTTTCTTTCTTGTCTACGGTAACACCAGCCCAGTTACCGATTTTTTCCTTACGTCCTGTAAGGGCGTTATACATAGTGGTCTTTCCACTATTGGGATTACCCGTTAACGCAATTCTCATCTCTCTTCCTCCCTTGATGAAGTATCATTAATATTAATTAATCTGGTCTAACCAAGTGGCAAAATAATTAAATTTCAATTGCGCTTGCAAGATCAGGATCAATGTTGTACCTTGCATCTTTAATGGATACTACAAGATTCTTCTTTTTATCAACCACTGTTATTTTTTCTCCGCTATAGCAACCTAGAGAAAAAAGAAAGCTCTCCATCTCTTCGTCGCCATCAGTTTTCACTGCAGTGATGATATACTCTTTTCCAAGTTCTGCATCATTTAAATTCATATTATCAACCCCTTTGATTTAGTTTTACAGCTAATTGTTAGCCTTATTTAACCGCACTTATAATAATATAACACACATAAGATGTCAATATTTTTATTTAAAATCTTTTAACTATAATATTCCTATAAATAATAGCTGTTTGCAAAAAAATACCACCCGGCATTTGCCAGGTGGTTGGGGAGTTCTTTTACCAGCCGAGATCCATGAGCCAGTTATTGAGAGCACGCTCTCTATCCTTGTCACTCTTCTCAGGGTCATTATAGTACTCACCTTCGATGTTTCCATCAATGATGTAAAGTACACGCGAGCATTTCGCTGCAACCTTAGAATCATGAGTTACCATCATTATTGTGGTTCCTTCTTTATTGATTTTTGTAAGCTCGTCCATAACTTCGTTTGAGTTAGCGCGGTTCAGGGCTCCAGTTGGCTCGTCTGCAAATACAACGCTTGGCTTATTGATAAGACTTCTGCAGATACAGGCACGCTGAAGCTGTCCTCCTGATACCTCATTGATATCATTATCAGCCGCTTCAATGATTCCCAGCTTTCTCATCAAATCCTCACCGAACTCCGTTACTTCCTTACGGCTTCTCTTCAGCTTTTTGCTCTGAAGTCCTGGAAGTAAAATGTTATCTAAAATTGTGAGGTTCTTCATCATAAACATCTGCTGGAAGATGAAGCCCATCTCATCAAGTCTCATATCTGAGAGCTCATTCTTTTTCATCTTCGTGATGTCCTTATTATTGAAAAGAACTGTTCCGCTTGTAGCTGCATCCATTCCAGATACACTGTAGAGAAGCGTTGACTTACCAGATGCGGATGGTCCCATGATTGCAACCATCTCTCCCTCCTCTACCTTAAAGCTTACGTTCTTAAGTACGTTATTCTGTCTCTTATCTGTTATATATGTTTTGCATAAATCCTTTACTTCTAATACTGTTGACATATTCGTTCTCCTTTTTTATTCCTATTCTATTGATGCTGTATCTCTGGCTTCTACTGTCTTGCTGTAGAGAGCTGTGAGCCAGGCAATAGCTACTGTTACTGCTACTATAACCAATGGATACTGTATTAAACTCATGAAGTTATATACGAAATCAACCTTCTTAGCTCCCATCATTCCGAATATCGGGCTTATAGCAAGGTTCGTTGCTGGAATGGAAAGTGCCATGGCTATTACAACTGAGATTATGGCAAGTATTCCGAATCTTATAACCTGCCAGCGGATTACATCTGAATCTCTAAATCCTACGGCTTTAAGTATTGCGATCTGCTTCTTCTCATCTGCGATAAAGGATCTCTCCATCATGATAGTAACTAGTATAATTACCACTATTGTTATAGCCATAAGAAGCATTTCTACACTTTTAAATGTATCCAGAGCGTTCATTGTATCTACGCAGAATTCTCTCTGATCTTTTATTTCGTCTGTCTTTAATATATCCTTCAACTTTTCTTTTCTATTCTGTATCTCCTCTTCAGTCGGATCATCTGTAAATGTTACCTGCACTGTACTCATACAACCCTGAATATATTCGAATGACGTAGGAGCATCCTTATGAAGAAATACGAGATCTCCCATATTGTTCATAGACTGAACTATTCCGGTTACGGTACATTTTTCCTTACAGCTACCAAAATCTATCTCAAGGGTATCACCAATTTTGATTCCGAGATTATCTGCCATTCCTTTACCAACAGCTATCTCATTTTTATTAGTTGGGGCTTCGCCTTCCAGTGTTTTCATTTTTCTGTCAGCATTTCCCACTGTCTGCTGCATACGGTAATTATAGTTATCTCCATTATAAGTAATTTTATATTGATATATGCATTCCGTAAAAGCATGTGCCGGCATGCCTTCTTCCTTCAGTTTATCCTCAAATGTTTTCAGGAATTTACCATATAGTTCCTTACCATCTTCTCTATACATGAAAGTATCAATATCTATTTTCTTTTCATCTGTAAAGCTTGAATAGTCGATTGCATTTTCTCCTATCTTATCAACATAGAGGTCTGATCTTGTACCAAATGTATCTATAAATGCATTGCTATCCATAGTGGCCGTTGTATTGGCTAACACCAGCAGGAAGAGTGAACATATTCCAAAGGAAATGATTATATTTAGGAACCTCTTTGGACTGCTTACTATGTCGTTCCATGCCAGGTAAAGAGTATTCTTTGCATGACTCTTACTAATTCTGTAGCCTTTCTTCTTTTTAAACCTCTCACCTGTTTCACCATTTCTTATGGCATCAACCGGAGTTGCCTTCTTGATTCTTGCTGTAGACAAATATGCAAGCCCGATGATTACACCAAATACCAGAATGGCTCCAACAATGTTTAGTAGCTTACCATAGGAATTACCCAGCACCATATTTTCGGTTACACTCTTCATAAGCATTTCTGCAAATGGATAACTTAAAATGCATCCAATCACCGAACCCACTAATGCAATACCCGTATACTTTGTCATATAGAGGCTTCTTATCTTCCTGTTGCTGATACCTATAGCCTTCATCACTCCGATTTCTCGGAAATCATCCTGAATCGTAAAACCAATGGAAAACTTAAGTATTACGAAAGAAACTATAACGAGACATACACTAAGTATCATTACTACGAATGCAACTATCAGGTCCAGAACATATGTCATAAGTATTGTACTCTTTGGAGACTGGAACATTATGTTTTCAACTTCGCCTGTTTCCGACTTAGCCTTTGCTATATCATTTGTATCGGCATAAACTATAAAACCTTCATAATGTTCTGTATCCACGTTATCATAAATGTAATCAAGATCTTCCTGATTTATAAGAAATCTGTCATTTCCCATAAATGTAGATCCAAGGAATGCATCTTTAAGCTTTCCATCTACTACAAACTTTCGTTCAGCGCCTTTAAACTTCAGTGTTATCTCATCACCAATCTCTATATTGTTTCTGCTTATATAGTCTCTAGTGATATAAATATGCCCTTTCTCTACACTGTTTACCTCTTCATTTGAAGCATCAAACATCTTAAGCGATGAATTCTCAAAAGATTGAACAATAATATAGCTATCTGATTCAATCGCCCTCCCCTTACTGTCTAGAACATCACAATCTATGTTAAGAATCTTATCCATCTTATAGCTTGTTATAGCTTCTGAATTCTTAATTATATCTTCTATTTTTTTCTTATCATTTCCACCAACGACCAGGTTGTAATCACCGACTCCCGCCTTATCCAAATAATAATCTGTACCATTTAATACCGACACCAGATTATTAAGACCGCTGGCCACAAAGATTGACGCCAGTATGATAAAGAGGAAGAGGATGACATTCATCGTTTTATTTCTCTTTAGATCTTTTTTTAATATCTTGAAAAACATTTCCTTTTTTCCTTTCTTGTTATTTTTCATCTTATGGCTGAATAATAACAAGTCAATTATTAAATAATCATTAAGTAGAAAAAAGGTGTAGTTTATTTTTTAACTACACCTTTCTAACCACCAAAGTTGCTCTGAAATTTTCACCTGCTTTTTCTGCAAATACGTCTCCATCCATCTTAGTCATTAATTGTTTTACTATGTATAACCCAAGACCATTTCCCTGAATGTTTGTTGTATTGCTGCCTCTATAGAAGGAATCAAAGATATTATTAATCTCTCCTTCTTCTAAAGTGCATCCCGAATTCTCCACAGTAATCAGTTTGCAATCCTCTTCTTCGCTGAAGGAAATACTAATCTTATGACCATCGCCATATTTGATGGCATTTTCCATCAGGTTCTGGAGAGATTCCACAAGTCTGTCCTTATCAGCTGACAGAAGTACATTATCGAAATCCTCAACCTCGAATTCTGTATGGATTACACTGAGCTTATCTTTATAATATGCTACAACGCCTTCCATAACATCCTTCAGATACACCTCGCCAACATTTACAGACAGCTCCATAAAGTCTTCGCGAGACAGCTTATAAATCTCATCTACATAGCCACGGATTTCCTCTGTTTTTGAGACAATGCCATCCAGTGCTTCCTGTTTCTTTTCATCTGTATCATAAAGACCTTCTGAAAGTGCTTTGGAATAAAGCTGAATTGCTGATAACGGAGTTTTAATATCGTGAGATAGTGAAAGCAGCAACGTCTTTTTTTCTTTTTGATATTCCAGGTTCTTTGTCTTGCTATCTTCCAGGTTCTCTCGAAGCATATCCATTCCCCAAAGGAATTTTCCAAAGAAACGACTCTTCTCTTCCTTGATCGGTGTTGAGAGATTGCCTTTTGCCAGTTCCTGAGTAAGGGAGGACATTTTATCAAACGGCTTTATAACCTTCTGTCCTATATAAATGAAAACTCCTACAGTTAGAAGAAACGCCGCCACCATTCCAATATTCATCAGAATAAAAGCTTTATTATTTCTATTAATTATATATTCTATTCTAAATAGAGTTCCATCTACCTCTTCTACAGAATAATCATTATTGCATATTTCAGATGGATCAAATTTGCTAACTTTTATAATCGAACTAAATTCACTTATATCCAAATCTTCCGGATTTTCTCTTAGAGAAGGATCACTCTCTAGAATTCGAACTACTCTTTTTGCTTCAACACGGTAAAACCTTCCAGATTGACGGACATTAGTTAAATAGATGACATTTAAAACTATAACGATCAGAATCTCTACTATTATGATTATTGTTGCAGCTCTTTTAAATCTGTTCATCTAATACCTCATGAATATAATTCCATATAGCCTTTTTCTTTCATAGTCTTAAAAACTTCTGGTTTAATATTGATCATCTTAAGATCTCCGAACTCAAGTCTTAATTTCTTAAGAACTCTTAGTCCAGTTTCTGATATGTATTCAAGGTTTTCAGCATCAATTACTGTCTTGTAATTTGTTCCTGAATTAAGAATGCAATACATCTCTTTTTCAAATTCCAAAGAAACATCTCTGTCAACTCTCTCTGGAAGATGAATTATCATTTTTTCGCCTATTACTTTTCGCTGTATATCCATAAATACCTCCAGATATGACTAAACGCGGCTTATCTCTTATTCAAACCTATAGCCTACACCCCAAACTGTAAGAATATGTTTTGGCTTCTTTGGATCTTCTTCTATTTTTTCTCGAAGCCACTTGATATGAACGGTTAAGGTTTGAATTTCAGATTCGCTGTCACTTCCCCAAATAGTGCTAAATAAATATTCTTTCTTTAAAGTAACACCCTTATTTTCTATTAGCAGTTTTAAAAGATCAAACTCCTTTGTTGTAACAACAACTTCCTTACCATCCACCTGAAGTGTCTCAGTTACTGTATTGAGTGTAAGATTATCCTCAACTATTACTTCCTGAGCGTATTTACGTTTAAAAATACCATTTATCTTTGCAATTAAAATATCTATATCATATGGTTTTTCAATATAGTCATCGGCCCCAAGATTAAGACCCTTTAATTTATCCTCTTTCTCTGTCTTAGCGCTGGCAATCAGTATATGTGAATTCGAAGTTTCGCGAATCTTAGAACAAACCGCAAAGCCATCTATCCCAGGAAGCATAAGATCAAGAATCACAAGCTTGGCTCCATACATCTCAAAAATCTTCACTGCTTTTTCGCCGCTATCTGCAACAGAAACAACGTAGTTTTCTTTTCTAAGAAAGGTTTCAAGAAGCCCGCCTATTTCTTTATTATCCTCAACTATTAATATATCTAACATTTTTAATTCCCCTGTTATACTTGGTTAAGCATAGCGCTAAATTATTTTTACAAATAAAATGCCCTCTGCGCCTTCCTTTTCTCCACTATTATCGCATGCTATAACTTTTATTTCTATTGTTTTTCCAGTCCATTCTTTTTCTATCTCGAATATATTATAAAATTCAAAGACTGATTTTCCAATAGATTCCCCGTCTATTCTTTCCATCATCAGTTTTCTGGTTTCTTTCTTCAAGACATCACCAGTTTCAGCATCTCTGATTTCATAATGAAGATTTTGGATACTATTTTTTATTTTATAAATATTATCTTTTCTTAATTCGAAATCCTTTGGATCCAGCTGCCATGGTCTGCAAACTCCAGACACTGCAATCTTGCTTGCTGACTCAATTTCTATTTTTTCTAAATTGGTTTGATATTCCTTTACGTTACTTCCGCTAAGATCAAATTTATTCTCTTCAGCTCCATCACTTACCACATCAACTCTATATATATATAGATATTCTCCTTCAGAGAATTCAAGGATATGACCTTTTTCAATCTCCTTACCTTCTCTTTTAAGAACAGCTTCCCCTATATCATAATGATAAGCTCTAAATCTTTTCAGATTACCAACAACTCCTTGAGACTGTAGATATGCCAACTCAGTTTCATACGATGTACTTGTTGGATCAACCAGATAAACAAACATGTGTATATCTGTCTCTTCATATAGTGCTATATCACAAGCCCTATACATTGGAAGAAGACCCATATGATAATACCATTTCCCTGTATATGGTTCTAAATATCCAGGAAATGTATCATCAATTATTTCAAAGCCCAAGTCCTTGCACCAGAGCTTCATATTATTCCTATGTTCTATTGGATTAAACCTGACGATTGTCTGTGTTTTTCGACGTGCGATGACAATAGACTTACTGGCTTCTTCTAAAAGCTCGCCATCAAAATACCTTAGCTCAACCTTCACGGTATAATCACCACAAGGCAGAACTATATATGGATTTCCATTCTCATCTAAAAGACCTAAGCCATCATCCCAGACCATTCCATAGTCTTTTCCGCTGGCTGTAGTTATGACTGCTTTATAAAATTCATCTGAATAGAATGCTTTTATAGTTGCATCCCTAAGACTTTCTTCTGGATGCTCTAAATCCTTAACCATCAACTCAGGAAATCCAAATTCTAAAAGTTCCTTTTTCCCTGGATCAATCTCTTCTTTGTAGCTGGTTAAATCCGGATGGTCAAGATAAATATTTTTATTATTTTTTTTATTCTGACTGACATGGCGCACTTCTATTCCAGAGGAATCCATCAACTTGACTGTTAGTACTGCATCCTCCGGAAGTTTGTCATCATGAAGAATTTCACCCCAAACATTGAAATGCCTTCCGTATTCAACTATTGGAGACTCTCCTGAAGGGAGTGTGATAGTCAGCTTATAACCCATTAAATTAACCTTCTATATTAATATCGATCAATACTTCTGGATCTGCAAGGAAAAACCACTTTCCTCCAGATTTATAACAATACCTTGTAACTGTTCCTGAATTCAGGTTTTGTCCATCAAAAGTTGTATCTATTGTAAAACTAACACTCTTAATCTGACTTACTGACATGTCTATGCCGTATCTGTTCTTTACGCTGTCTTCCATTTTCTCAGTATATTCTTTATCAAGCTTCTCTTCAGAAACAATAGCAAGATTACTATAGGTTGCTCCTGACTGAAGACTGAAAGTTTCTGCTATCTTGTCATCCAGACTCTTTTCACTCTGGTTATTGTAGTCGTCTCTCCACTTTGTTGTGAAGCAAGCTTTCTTGTAAAGCTTTGAATCCTCATTGGAAATAGCATTAAAATAATTTTCTACTGCTTTGTCAGAAGAAATGTAACCTGGCATAAGTGCTATCCAACCATATGCAAACGCTGCAAGTAACAACACCACAATCATTACTACTACTCCGACAATGGCCCCTTTTTTCTTACTTTTCTTTTTTCCTTCTGCCATACCTTTTCCCCTTTTAGATAGTCTTTAAAAAATCAGCTGCTGCTGTTTCATAAAGATTATTTCCCTCAGTATCAATAATTACAACTACAGGTAAATCTTCAACCGTAAGCTTTCTAATTGCTTCTGTTCCAAGATCATCATATGCGATCACTTCAGACTTAGTAATTCTTTTCGAAAGAAGTGCTCCAAGTCCACCAATTGCAGCACAATAAACAGCACCATTTTTTACAATAGCATCTACTACCTCTGGACTTCTCTTGCCTTTACCAATCATACCCTTAAGACCCTTGCTAAGAAGGAGTGGTGTATATTTGTCCATTCTACTTGAAGTAGTTGGTCCTGCAGAACCTATTACCTGACCAGGTTTTGCAGGTGTTGGTCCAAGATAATAAACAAAAGACCCTTCTATATCATAAGGAAGTTCACCACCCTCATTCAGAGTATCAAACATTCTCTTATGAGCAGCATCTCTTGCTGTGTAAATAGTTCCTGTTATATATAACATATCTCCTGCACGAAGCTCTTTAATCTCTTCGTCTGTAGCAGGAATAGTAAGTTTCCTATCCATTAATCCCGTATCCTTATTATCTTTAAATTAACTATACAGACTAATTAGTCTTTATAAAACCACGCTCTTATGTCTGTCTACATGACAACACATATTTACTGCAATAGGCAGTCCTGCTATATGTGTAGCGTAAGTTTCAATATTTACAGCCAGCGCGGTTGTGCTTCCACCCAGTCCCGCAGGTCCAATACCTAAACTGTTAATCTCATTCAAGAGTTCTTTTTCAAGCTCTGCTATATGTGGCTGTGGATTATGACTTCCTGGTTCACGAGTCAAAGCCTTCTTTGCAAGTTTTGCAACAAGTTCAAAGTCACCACCAATTCCTACTCCAAGAACAAATGGAGGACATGCATTAGGTCCAGCGTTCTTTGCTGCATCTATAACCACCTGCTTAACTCCATCAACACCATCAGCTGGTTTAAGCATAACGAGCTTACTCATGTTCTCACTACCAAATCCCTTTGGAGTAATTGTGATCTTTAGCTTATCTCCTGGGACAATGTCATAATGAATGATTGCTGGAGTATTATCCTTTGTGTTTTCTCTGAGAAGTGGGTCTCCAACAACAGACTTTCTAAGATATCCCTCTGTATAACCCTGGCGAACTCCTTCGTTGATTGCCTCTGTCAGGTCGCCTCCAACTATATGGACATCCTGTCCCAGTTCAACAAAGAATACCGCCATGCCAGTATCCTGACATATCGGTATTCCATCGTTTTTTGCTATCTCCATATTTTCCTGAAGCTGATCTAAAATACTCACAGCTAATGGATTTTTTTCTGTATCTTTGGCCGCACTAATAGCTTTCTCCATTTCTGGAGAAAGCTTTAAGTTAGCATCGATACATAAGTCTCTTACCTGAGACTTTATCTCTTCTACATTTATTTCTCTCATTTCCTCAACTCTCTACTACAGTACGTAGTCATCCTTTTCTATTTTTCCGTTTCTCTTATAAAGCCTGTAATTATTGATCCTTACAGCTAAATAGAAAACAAACAGAATAACTACAACTACTGCTAACCAGTAAGCTATTCCTATAAGTATATTCTCGAGCATACCGGTGTTTGTCAGCGAATTGATATTTTCTCTAAAATCTTCCATTATGCTTCCTCGTTACCACTATCTTCCTGTGTACTTTCTTCAGATATTACTTCTGCTGTAGTCTCTTCAGTTCCTTCTTCGGCTTCTTCTGTTTCTGTAGAATTTTTCTCAGTCTGTCTAACCTTAGCAATCTTCTTAACAGCTTCGCCTTCTTTAAGATTTATAAGCTTAACACCAGATGTAATTCTTCCGTAAGTAGATATATCCTCACATCTAAGCTGAATAATAATTCCCTCTGTAGTAATAAGCATTACTTCATGGTCTTCATTAACAGCTTTAACTCCAATTACTTTTCCAGTCTTCTCTGTTACCTTGTAGCACTTAAGACCTTTTCCACCTCTTCTTTGAAGTGTGAAATCATTTATAGGAGTCTTCTTACCCATACCCTTTTCGGTTACGATGAGAAGCTTCTCGCCCTGGGTATTCATCTGCATTCCGACAACTTCATCCTCATGGTCAAGGTTCATACCTCGAACACCCATAGATGAACGTCCTGTACTTCTGATGTCAGTATCTCTGAATCGGATGCACATACCATTCTTTGAAACCATGAATATATCACGTGTATTATCTGTTGTCTTAACCTCTATAAGTTCATCATCTTCCTTGATGGTTATACCTATCAGACCATTCTTTCTGATATTCTTGTAATCCATCTGTGGAGATTTCTTAATCATACCTGACTTAGTTACCATGATGAAGTACTTATTCTCTGAGAAGTCCCTAATAGGAACAACTGCCTGAACATGCTCTCCACCGTCCAGCTGAAGAAGGTTAACCATTGCAACACCTCTTGCTGTTCTTCCTGCTTCAGGTATCTGATATGTACGGAGCTTAAATACACGTCCTCTATTTGTAAAGAAGAGAATGTAATTAAGTGTTGTAGTCATAAGAAGATCTTCTATAAAGTCATCCTCTATAGTCTGGATTCCTCTTATACCCTTTCCGCCTCTATTCTGAGAATGGAAGTTATCAACTGACATTCTCTTTATATATCCGAAATGAGTCATTGTCAGAACTGCTGGTTCATCATCTATCAGATCTTCATCTGTGAAATCACCAACTGCCTGGCCGATGATAGTTCTTCTGTCATCTCCATGCTTATCTGCAATTTCCTGCATTTCTTCTTTAATAACTGTAAGAAGCTTCTTCTCATCTGCAAGGATACCCTTGAGATATGCAATCCTTGCCTGAAGTTCTTTATATTCATCCTCCAGCTTCTCTTTTTCCAGACCTGTAAGAGCACGAAGTCTCATATCTACAATGGCCTGAGCCTGAGCTTCTGTAAGATCAAACCTCTCTATTAACTTCTCTTTTGCTTCATTTACATTTGCAGCAGCACGGATGATTTTTATTACTTCATCAATATTATCGATAGCAATAAGAAGACCTTCAACAATATGTGCTCTCTTTTCAGCTGCAGCAAGTTCGAACTTAGTTCTTCTTGTGACTACATCTTCCTGATGCTTAATATAATATTTAAGCATATCGATAAGTGGCAGAACCTTTGGCTGCTTGTTAACAAGTGCAAGCATATTAACGCCAAATGTATCCTCGAGCTGAGTATGCTTATAAAGATTATTTAGAAGTAGGTTTGCATTTACATCATGACGAAGTTCAATAACTATTCTCATTCCTTCACGGGATGACTCATCACGAAGATCTGTAATTCCGTCTACTCTCTTGTTCTTTACAAGCTCTGCAATCTTCTGAATAAGAAGAGCTTTATTAACCATGTAAGGGAGCTCAGTGATAACTATTCTCTGCTTACCCTTTGCCATTGGTTCAATATCTGAAATAGCACGAACACGAATTTTACCTCTACCTGTTCTATATGCTTCTTCAATACCTTTTCTACCAAGAATCTCTGCTCCTGTTGGGAAGTCAGGACCCTTTACTATTTCCATAATTTCTTCTATATCGGTATCTCTATCTTCCTCAACTCTGTTATCAATAATTCTGATAGCAGCATCTGTTACTTCACGAAGATTGTGAGGTGGTATGTTTGTTGCCATACCTACGGCAATACCGGAAGTACCATTTACAAGAAGATTAGGATAACGTGATGGAAGAACCTCTGGTTCTTTCTCTGTTTCATCAAAGTTAGGAACAAAATCAACTGTATCTTTATTGATATCAGCCAGAAGTTCCATTGAGATTTTTGTAAGACGAGCCTCTGTATAACGCATAGCAGCTGCTCCATCACCATCCATAGAACCAAAGTTTCCATGACCATCTACTAATGGATATCTGGTATTCCAATCCTGAGCCAGCTTAACCAATGCATCATAAATAGAACTATCACCATGTGGATGATATTTACCCATTGTATCTCCGACGATACGAGCACATTTACGATGTGGCTTATCTGGTCCATTATTAAGTTCGATCATTGAATAAAGAATTCTTCTCTGAACTGGTTTAAGACCATCTCTTACATCTGGAAGTGCACGAGATGCTATAACCGACATAGCATAATCTATGTAAGAATTCTCCATTGTTTTCTTAAGATCAACCTCTTTTACTTCGTCATGAGGCTTGTCAAAGATCTTATCGTCACTCATTTTTATCTCCTAACATTTTCAAATAATTGAAAAGTAATTTTATATATCAAGATTCTTTACAAACTTAGCATTATCTTCGATGAACTTCTTACGAGGCTCAACATTATCACCCATAAGAACGTTAAATGTAAGATCAACCTCTGATTCATCTTCGCCATCCATAGATACTCTGAGAAGAACTCTCTTTGAAGGATCCATAGTTGTATCCCAAAGCTGGTCCGCATCCATCTCACCAAGTCCTTTGTAACGCTGAACCTTGTTGTTCTGATCTCTACCAACTTCATCAATTATAGAAGCCAGCTCTTCATCACTGTAGGCATACCATATCTTCTTATTCTTCTCTAATCTGTAGAGAGGTGGCTGTGCCAGATAAACATGACCCTGACGGATAAGATCCGGCATAAATCTGTAGAAGAATGTAAGTAGAAGCGTTGCAATATGAGCACCATCTACGTCGGCATCCGTCATGATAATGATCTTATCATAACGAAGTTTATCAATATCGAAATTCTCATGAATACCTGTACCGAAAGCAGTTATCATAGCCTGGATTTCTTTATTCTCCATGATATGATCAATTCTTGCTTTCTCTACATTAAGGATTTTTCCTCTAAGTGGAAGGATTGCCTGAGTAGCTCTGTTTCTTGCAGTCTTTGCAGAACCACCAGCGGAATCTCCCTCGACTATATAGATTTCGCAATTCTTTGGATCTTTATCTGAACAATCAGCAAGCTTTCCAGGAAGTGACATACCATCTGAAAGATAACTCTTACGAGATGCATCTCTCGCCTTACGAGCTGCTATTCTTGCACGCTGCGCATTTACAGCCTTGTCAATTATAGCTTTTGCAACGGAAGGATTCTGCTCCAGGAAGATTACAAGCTGTTCATTCATAAGTGATTCAACAGCAGTTCTGGCTGATGCATTTCCAAGCTTCTGTTTTGTCTGACCTTCAAACTGTGGATCTTCAATCTTAACACTGATAATAGCAGTAAGACCTTCTCTTAAATCTTCTCCAGAAAGGTTATCATCCTTTTCCTTCAGAAGTTTATTATTTCTTGCATAATCATTGAAAACCTTGGTCATAGCTGATCTAAATCCTGTCAGATGCATTCCACCCTCAGGAGTAATTATATTATTAACAAAGCTGTTGACCATTTCGTTATAAGAATTATTATGCTGAAGAGCTATCTCAACATAAATATCATCCTTTGTTCCTTCACAATAAATAACCTTATCGTAAAGAGTAGTTTTATGTCTGTTGAGATACTGAACAAATTCTTTAATACCACCTTCATAGTGGAAAGTCTCTGCCTCAGGCTCCCAATTTTCTATTCTCTCTTTATATTCTTCTTCGGACTCATCCTCTTTTTTCTCAGGCTTTCTGAGATCAGTAAGAGAAATCTTTAATCCCTTTGTAAGGAATGCAGTCTCACGAAGTCTTATTCTAAGAGTATTGTAATCATAAATCAGATCATCAAAGATAGTTCCATCTGGTTTAAATGTAACCTTAGTTCCTGTTTTATCTGTATCGCCGATTACTTTAAGGTCGTAGCAAATATTACCTCTTTCATATCTCTGTTTATGTACCTTTCCTTCTCTAGAAACTTCTACTTCCAGCCAATCGGAAAGTGCATTAACAACAGATGAACCTACACCATGAAGACCACCTGAAACCTTGTATCCTCCACCACCGAATTTTCCACCAGCATGGAGAACTGTAAATACAACTTCAACAGCTGGACGTCCAGTTTTTTCCTGAATTCCTACAGGAATACCACGTCCATCATCTATTACTGTTATAGAATTATCTTCATTAATGAAAACCTCTATATTTTTACAAAAACCAGCAAGCGCTTCATCAACAGAGTTATCAACAATCTCATAAACTAAGTGATGAAGACCTCTTGTAGAAGTACTTCCGATATACATACCTGGTCTTTTTCTTACTGCTTCCAGACCTTCAAGAATCTGAATCTGATCCGCACCATATTCTCCAGATACTTCATATCCTTCTTCTTTGATTTCAGGGTTATTTAATGATTCACTCATTATTTTCTCCTTTTAAATCTATATGACTATTATTAAACTATCTTACCTTGAGATATTTTATATATCTTATCAACATTAATTCTCTGTCTTATAAAATCATCATATCCAGTACAGGTTATTATTGTCTGTATATCTTTAATACTATTAAGAAGAGCATCCCTTCTTCTTGTATCAAGTTCTGACATTACATCATCAAGAAGAAGTATTGGATCATCGTTGATAATTTTTTTAACTAATTCAATTTCTGCAAGCTTAAGTGCAAGTGCAGCTGTTCTCTGTTGTCCCTGAGAACCATAAATTCTTACATCACTATCATTTATAAATATTCCAAAATCATCTCTATGTGGTCCCGTCATTGTTGTAGTATTTTTGATATCTATATTTCTTTTTTCATATAGCGATGTTTTAAATTCATCTATATCAACATTAGGTTCATATCTAAGTTCTATCTTTTCACTTTCAGAAGTAAGTCCTTTATGAATATCCTTTATGATGTCATTTAACATGCTTATAAAGTTGGCTCTTTCTTTTATAATAGCGGAGCCAACATCTACTAATTGATCATCCCAGACATCCAGCATTTCTTCCATTCCAGATTTGTAAACAATCTGTTTTAATGTACTGTTTCTTTGATCAAGAACTTTATTATATGTTGATAAATTACTGTAATAAATCCGGCTGAGCTGACATATTTCCATATCCATAAAACGCCTGCGTTCGCCAGGTCCATTTTTTACAACTGCTAAATCCTCAGGTGAAAAAATAATTATATTTATAAGTCCGAAAAGCTCTGTTGATTTTTTTATAGGTATTCCATCTATTGCAACACCTTTATTTCCAGCTTTTCTAAGATGCATATCAATTCTATGACCTACATCTCTTTTTTTAATGTTTACTCTTATATGAGAATCTTCTTCACCAAATCTTATAATATCTTTATCTTTAGATTTTTTATGAGATCTAGTTGTTGCTGACATATAGATAGCTTCCAGAATATTTGTTTTTCCTTGAGCATTGTCACCATATAGAATATTAATCTTGTCACTAAATTTAACATCCAGTGATTCATAATTTCTAAAATTCATTAATGCCAATGATTCAACAAACATTTACTATTCTTCTACCTTTACAGTATTTCCGTCATATTCAAAGCTGTCCCCTGGATAGAGTTTTTTTCCTCTTCTGGTATCAACCTCACCATTTACTTTTACCTGTCCATCCTGGATAAGTATTTTGGCATCCAAACCAGAGCCTACCAGACCAGCCTTTTTCATAGCTTGTCCGAGCTTTATAAATTCTTCACCATCTCTAATTTTTATAATTTCCATACTTAATTCCTAATTAATAAGCATCTGGATTAATATTTATAGGCAGAATAATATAAGTAAATGTATTCTCAGCATCCTTTATAATACAAGGACTCTTTGAATCATTCATATAAATATTAACCTTATCATCATCTATAACTCTGAGTGCATCCATGATAAATGTTGGGTTAAATCCAATAATTATCTCATCACCCTCTTTTTCAATTTCCATCTCTTCTTTAATAGAACCCTTATTTGTATCAAGTCTGATATAAAGATTATTATCATTCTTAACACTTACAATAATTGGCTTCTTATCTGTTTCCTGAATAAGAAGAGAAGCTCTGTCTATACATCCAATAAGTTCACTTCTATTTGCTTTAACTAAAAGTGATGTATCCATTGAAAGCATATGTGCTATCTTAAAATACTCTCCTTCGATAAGACGAGATACAACCTTTGTCTTACCAAATTCAAAACTCATATTCTTATCTGCAAAATAAATGACAACATCTTCTTCTGCATCACCATTTATGATCTTGCTGATTTCCTGAAGTGTCTTTCCAGGAACAACTGCAGAAATATCTGAATTATCTCCCTTAAGATTTATCTTTCTCATAGAAATTCTATGACCATCAAGAGAAACAACAGAAAGTACATTATCTTTTACTTCAAAAAGCTCACCACTCATAAGCTTTGAATTCTCATTATCTGAAACTGAGAAAATAGTCTGTCTAATAATATCTTTAAGACCAAGCTGAGAAATGATAATACTCTTATCTTTATTAACAGATGATATCTCTGGGAACTCTTCTCCTGACCAGCAAGGAATATCGTATCTTGATTTTTCACATATAATAGTTGTTTTGTAATCACTATTAGATTCTATATCAATATCACTATCCTGCATCTTTCTTATGATATCTGAGAAAAGTTTAGAATTAAGAGCAATTGTTCCTTCTTCTATGATAGTACAATCTATATAAGTCTCTATTCCAAGATTAAGATTGTTAGCTGTAAGCTTAAGCTCTCCATTCTTAGCCTCTAATAATATGCATTCAAGTATAGGTTTTACTGTTTTAGTAGCTACTGCTTTAGATACAGTATTTATACCTGATAATAAAACCTGTTTCTTACATTTGATTCTCATTCTTAAAATGCTCCTTTCGCATCGTCATCAGACTAATAATATATATATAATTTATAGTAATAATAATAATAAGCAGTGTTGATATGTTGAAAAGTACCTTCAGCCCACTAATACAAACAAAAATTAATGTTAATAATCATTTATTAATGATGTTTTTTAATTTTTACTGTTGTGGATTAAGCTTGTTATAAAGAACATTTATAGTAGATTCAAACTGTGGATCGTTCTTTATTTTGTCTTCTATTCTCTTAACACCGTTATAAACTGTTGCATGATCCTTTCCACCAACAACTTCACCGATAGAAACCAAGCTTTTATCAGTAAGTTGGCGGCATAAGTACATAACAGTCTGTCTTGCAATTGCAATATCTTTACTTCTTTTTGATGATTGAATATCTGAGATACTAACATTTAAATGTTCAGAAACTGTTGATAAGATAGTATCTGGAGTAATATTCTTTTCAGCATCCTTTGAAATAAGATCCTTAAGTGTTTCCTTTGTAAGATCAAGGGTAATATCTTCATTACTAAGCTTTGAATAAACACTAAGTTTATTAAGAGCACCTTCCAATTCTCTTACATTAGATACAATGTTTTCTGCAATATAAACAAGTATCTCTTCAGGAATGTTGTTCATTCCACCTTTTTCAGCTTTGTTTCTAAGAATAGCCATACGTGTTTCATAGTCAGGAGCCTGAATATCAATAGGAACTCCCCACTCGAATCTTGAACGAAGTCTTTCATTAAGCTCTTTAATTTCCTTAGGTGGTCTATCTGAAGAAATAATTATCTGTTTTTTTGCTTCATATAAGAAGTTAAATGTATTGAAGAATTCCTGCTGGGTTCTTTCACGACCTATAATTTCCTGAATATCATCTATTATAAGTACATCTACCTGACGATACTTCTGACGGAACTCTTCTGTTTTATTATTTTGAATTGCAGTAATGATATCATTTGTAAATCTTTCTGATGATGCATAAAGTACATTCATTGAAGGATTATGCTGCAATATGAAATGCGCTATTGATTGGATTAGATGTGTTTTTCCAAGTCCTGGTCCACCATATAAGAAAAGTGGATTAAGTGCATCCTGGCTTGGAAGATCAGCAACTGCAGTACATGTTGCATAAGCATGTCTGTTACTTTCACCAATGACAAAATTTTCAAATGTATACTTAGGATTTAGATTACTCTTTTTAATAGCCTGATAATAATCAGCACTATATTGTCCATCATATTCTACATTTGAAGAATGATTATCATCGTCACTTACTACGAATTTATATTTTTCATCTATTATAAGTTCTATATTAGGATCATTGAAGAATTCTCTAATAGAAGAAAGAAGGAACATGTCATAACCTTTATTACGAAGATAATCTACGCCATGCTTACCTCTTTTCTCATCTACATAAAAATAGATAGTATTATCCTTAATATCAAATATACTCAGAGGTCTTATCCAGGTTTCTATAATAATCTTAGAAACATCATAATGAGTTTCCAGGGTATTAAGAATACTATCCCAATTGTTTATTATTTGCTCTTTCATTTAATTTTATCCCTTTATTTAATAAAAAACACAAAAATGTATTTAAAACAAAAATATAAGCCTTCTAAGAGGGCAAAAATACACTTCTATATTCTACTACAAATAGGCAATATTCTCAAGGTTAAAAGAGAGCCATAAAAATGTAATTTATGTTAAGTTGTGGTTAAATTTTGTTATTAATTTTCAGTGGAAAAATCCCTTTATAATAGCCAATTTTTTGTTTATAAAACATTTAATAAACAATAATTATATAAGTTATCAATAATTTATTCACAAAATGTTGATAATTTATGTAAACATATAAAAAATTTAAAAAATATTTTTCTTCATATTTAAGGCTCTAAAGCCACTATTTGCTTGACTTTTATATAGTAAAAAAATATAATAGTGTAGATTTGCCCTCTTTTTCGGAAGGTGGCAAAAATAAATCATATATAGAAAGGAAGAAAAATTATGAAGATGACATTTCAGCCTAAGAAGAGATCTAGATCAAAGGTTCATGGATTTAGAAAGAGAATGAGCACAGCTAATGGTCGTAAAGTTCTCTCAGCTAGACGTGCAAAGGGAAGAAAATCACTTACTCCATAATAAAGGAAAATGAAAAAATTAATTTCATTAAAAAACTCCAGAGAGTTTAGCCAGGTGTATAACCATAGAGAATCGTTGGCAAATAAGTATTTAGTGATGTATATCTTAAAAACTGATCAGGTATACAGTAGAATCGGAATCTCTGTGAGTAAAAAGGTCGGTAATAGTGTTATAAGACATAGAATTAAACGTCTTATAAAGGAAAGCTACAGATTGAACTTGGATAAAGTAAAGGATGGTTACGATATAGTGGTCGTAGCTAGGAATTCGGCAAAAGGGAAGAACTTTCAAGAAATAGAAAGTGCTTTCCTACATCTTGGCCGAAATCATCATATTATTAATTAGTATTTATCATGAAAAAGATTTGTATAGCTTTGATCAATTTTTATAGGAAGCATTTATCTCACCTTAAGGGACATAGTACATGCATTTTTTATCCAACATGTTCTGAGTATGCTATTGAAGCATATGAAAAGTATGGATTTTTTAAAGGTACTCTTCTCACAATTTGGAGAATACTTAGATGTAACCCTTTCAGTAAAGGTGGATATGATCCTGTTCCGTAGAGGAGAACATTAATGATACTCACGCAAAATAGCGGTATTATCATGGGTCCTATTACTAAGTTATTAGGATTTATTTTTAATGCCATTTATAACTTGTTTAACGGAATGGGTGTTGAGTCAATTGCACTTAGTATAGTAGTTTTTACTATTATAATAAGACTCATTCTCTTCCCATTCAGTTTAAAAACAACTAAATCATCTAAGATACAGCAGTATCTTAAACCAGAATTCAACAAAATTAATAAGAAGTATAAGGGCAAGAAAGATCAGGAATCTATGCTTGCTCAGCAGCAGGAAACAAGAGAATTACAGGAAAAGTATGGTATAAAGATGACTCAGGGATGTCTTACTTCCCTTATTCAGTTCCCTGTTTTCATTGGTCTGTACAATGTTATTCAGAATATTCCTGCATATGTACCTAAAGTAAGAAGCCTTTATGAACCAATTGCACAGGCAATTATGAATACAAATAAAGGTTATAGTCTTTTAAAAGGATTTACTGAATCAGAAAAAATTCCAAGACTTACAACAAAGCTTGTAGAATTTGCTACATCAACAGATGCAACATCAGGTGAAGGACTTAAATCTTTAAATAGTGTTATCGATGTATTATATAGATGTAATGAATCACTGTTTGACAAGCTTGCAAGTACATTTTCAGCTAATCCACAGGTTGGACAGCTTATAGCCGAAAACCAGGATAAGATTACAAGAGTTAATCAGTTCATTTTTGGTATTAACCTTTCAGAAGCGCCAGGCTTCAAGTTAACTCCTGCAATTATTATTCCTATTGCTTCATTCTTATGTCAGTTACTTGCTATGATTGCTACACCTATGAATGAAACTGGTGATCCTCAGCAGGATGCACAGATGAAATCTATGCGTAGAACAATGTACTTCATGCCTATTATGTCTTTCCTTGTAACAGTAAAGGCACCAGCAGGTCTTGGTATTTATTGGGCTGTTTCTGCATTTATCAGTTTCCTTATCGCAGTATTTACTAATCTTTATTACGATCATGTTGATATGGAAAAGATTGTTGAAAAGCAAAAGATTAAAGCAGAGAAAGAAATTGCTAAGAGAAAAGCTTCTGGAAAGAAAACACTTTCTCAGAGATTTACTGAAGCTGCTATGGGACAGCCAACAGAGGAACAAACAAAGAGTTCTTCTAATTCAACATTAAGTAAGTACGGTAACATGAATCTCAAGAATTACGAAGCAGATCAAACAGCTGAACCTCCAAAGAAAGGCTCACTTGCTGATAAAGCAAATGCCGTTAAGAGATTCAATGATTCGGGGGTAAATAAATAATGGATTACAGAGAATTTTCAGGAAAAACAGTTGAAGATGCTATGATCGAGGCAGCTACTACTCTCGGAATAGCAAGTTCAGAATTAGATATAGAAGTAGTAAGCAAAGGAAGCAGCGGATTTCTTGGACTTGGTTCTAAGCCAGCAGTTATAAAGGCTAAGCCAAAGCAGGAAGTTAGTGATGATATAGAAGAAATTCTTTTAGCTAAGAAAACTGCAAAGGGTAAGAAAAAGCCAGTTGAGAAAAAGGAAGCTGTTAAAGAAGAAGTTAAGGTTCAGAAGGAAGAGCCTGCTCTGGAAGAAGTTAAAGAGGCACAGCCAGAAGAACCTCAGGAACCTGCTAATATTGATGATTCAATTATTGATGAAACAAAGGTTTATCTTGAGAAAATCTTTGATGCTATGGAAATGGAAGCAAAGATTGACATCTCACTTGATAAAGTTTCAAGAACAATGAGCATCGATGTTGAAGGACCAGAAATGGGAATTATCATTGGTAAGAGAGGTCAGACACTTGATTCACTTCAGTATCTCATCAGTCTCTATGTTAATAAGAAGAGCGATACTTATATAAGAATCAAGCTTGATACAGAGAATTATAGAGAGAGACGTAAAGAAACACTTGAGAATCTTGCTAAGAACATTGCATTCAAGGTTAAGAAGTCAAGACGTCCATTCTCACTTGAACCAATGAATCCTTATGAGAGAAGAATCATTCACTCAACACTTCAGGGAGATAAATATGTATCTACTAAGTCAGAGGGTGAAGAGCCATATCGTAAGGTAGTTGTATTTCCTAAGAAAAACAATAAATAACTTTTAACAAATAAAGCGCTTCTGTTTTGCAACAGAGGCGCTTATTTTTATGTTTTATATTATATATAGAAGAAATTTTTTCTGTATGTTTATTTCTGTGATATGATCATCATATTGATCTTATTACCTAGTTGAGAAAATTTCTTTTCGTATTCAGTCATAATGTTACCCTCGTTATATTCTGAATTATGAAGATCACGAGTAACAACTTCAATGTTCCAATCACATTCTTTTGCCATTTCAACTGAATATTCGAAAAGATCAATGTTGTCAGTTTTAAAAGTTACCTTACCGGATTTCTTCATTATATTAGTATATCTTTTTAGAAATCTATCAGATGTAAGTCTTCTCTTAGCAGTTCTATCTTTTGGCCATGGATCAGAGAAGTTAAGGAAGATGTTATCTATCTCATCTTTCTCGAATACATTTTCTATGTACTCAGCATCCATTCTTATAAAGACAAGATTAGGAAGTTCTTCCTGTTCCATCTTCTGAAGTGCTCTAAGAAGAACACTTGAATACTTTTCTATTCCAATATAATTTATATCAGGATTTCTTCTGGCACTTTCCATTATAAAAGAACCCTTACCAGTTCCAATCTCTAAATGTATTGGATGGTCATTACCAAATATTTCATGCCATTTTCCTTTATACGATTCTTCATCATGAACAACATAAGGACTCTCTGCTATTGTTTCTCTTGAGCCAGGAATATTTCTTAGTCTCATCATTTCCTCCAATTAATAAGATACGATGAACAGTATACAAAAAAGATTGATTAGTGTCAAAGATTCGAGCCACTACCTTATATTTATTAAATTCCTTGTGATTTTACTCAAAATGTAATAGGATATTATGTGGCAAAGTCTAATCTTTAGTTAGGATTTTCAATATATAATGTTTAAACGAAAACTTAGTTTTTTTATCATATTAATAATAATAGTAAATATTTGTTTTTATCCTATAGATGTAAATGCAGAAGGTTCAGCAATTGACATAGCAGGAAATGCCTCTGCCGGTGATGCTGGTTTTATTCCAGCTGATGCACCAGCTATCAATGCACAGGCTGCAATAGTTATGGATTTGGATACAGGTGATATTCTTTATGAAAAGAATGCTCATCAACAGCTATACCCAGCCAGCATTACAAAAGTAATGACTTGTTTACTTGCTGTAGAAAACGGAAATGTAAATGATGTTATTACTGTTTCTGATTCAGTTATGGAACAGGTTGAAGAGGGAAGCTCAGCTATAGGCCTTCAAAGTGGAGAACAGCTGACACTTAAAGATGCACTCTATGGTATGATGCTGAATTCAGGAAATGAATGTGCTCTTGCTATTGCAGAACATATTGCCGGATCTACAGGTGCATTCTCTATAATGATGAATGACAGAGCCAGGGAGCTTGGATGTACAGATTCAAACTTTGTAAATCCTAATGGACTCCAGGACCAAAATCATTATACAAGTTGTTATGATATGGCACTTATTGGATGTGCTGCATATCAGTATCCTGAATTTAAAACACTTATCTCCTCTCAGGCTTACACTATTCCTGAAACTAATTTAAATGAGGAAAGACCACTTTGGCAGGAAAATCGACTTATATATTCAGGAAATAAGGATTACTATTACCAATACTGTACTGGAGGAAAAACAGGATATACAGAAACAGCACTTGCTACTCTCATATCCTTTGCTGAAAGAGACGGACGTAGACTTGTAACAGTTGTTATGAGATGTAATCCTACAACAGAATCTTATAGTGATACTATTAAGCTAGATGAATTTTGTTTTACTAAATATCATTTATGTAAACCACTTATAGATTATAGCTTTTCATCTATGAATGTAGATAATTCGATCGTTTTAGCGAATTATTATGACGATTTAAACCATGAATTACCTAAATATTATGTTAACCAATCATATTCTTTCTATGTCAGATCCTTTATAAATGACTCTGATATAGAGAAAAATATTGATGTTTATAAAGTTCCAGAAAATGGTGTTGCTGGTAAAATATCTTTCTCCTATCAGGGACAAGCTTTAGGAGAGACTGATATTACAATGACAGTTCCCGTGGTTATGGCATCTTCTACTGATGCAATTGTTGCTGAAAAGAATACACCTAAACCTGAACCACAGATTGTTAAGATTGCAAAAAGAGTTATAGTTCTATTATTAGTTCTTATTGTATTACTTCTTATTGTTATTATAGTTGCTAAGATCAGAAAGAAAATTCAGTACTATAATAGTAAGAGAAGGGTTAGATATTTTCCTCGTAGTCGAGATCCTCGATTAAAGGAAAATAAAGAGAGATTAGAAAGAGAAAGACTCGAGAAAGAAAAGCTTGAGAAAGAGAAACAGGAACAAGAATTGAAACAGCAAGAAGAGACAGTTGAAGAAGAAGGTAATATTGAGGAGTAAGGGGAGTTATGAATCAGAATTATTCTAATATAACTGAAACGATTGATGAGATGATTACATATTTCAGCAGGCTTTTTACTGAGCACGATACTACTCTTCAGGAGTATAAAGCTAAGTTGTTTGAAATTAATGTAAAACTGGATGAACTCTCAAGAACACAGAATGTCTACTCACTTAATACAGACTATAGGAAAAGTGTATTTAGTCCTATAGCATTAGAGCCAGAAGAAAACGAGAAAGAAAAAGAGATTAAAAACGAAATAGACAATCTCACATCCAATCGTGAAAAGTATGAATACGGAATAAGCGAAGAAAGCATTTATCTTAAGTCTATAGATAAAAGGATAAAGAAGCTGAATAAGGCAAAAGCTTCTCTATCAAAGATGATGCTTGAATTTGGCGAGAAGGAAGAACAGATCCGCATTAAGGATAAGGTTATAGAAGAAGACATTAAGAAAGAAAGCCAGAGACAAGAGAAACTAAACAGTGATCTTCAGAATGAAGAAAAGCTGAAAGAACATCTTAGAAACATTCTTATGATTGATACTTATGATGATACCTACCACTCTACTGTTCTGGATAAGAGAATAAAGAGTGTTATTAACGATAATAATCATAAGCTTGATAATGTTCGAGGTTATATTTATAGTAGTCCTGGTCGAAGCAAGGTTCTTGTTGATGAGATAACATCTACTCATAAAAACATGATGCTTGTTATAGATGATCAATTGAACAGACTTAACTATAACTTTGATGATAAAAAAGCATTAAAGGAAATGTTAAAGGAATACCTTAATGCCTTTAAAGAAAAGAATAAGGATGTTGAACTCGATTATCATATAGGTGAGATTATCCATAAGCCAAATTATGTTAGATATATTACACTTAACAAGCTTTTGAATATTTTCTTTGATAATATACACAAACATTCCAAAGCAACTAAAGTAAAGTTTGAAGCTTATGAGGAAGGTGGAGAACTTTACTTTGAGATAAAAGATAATGGTATTGGACTTCCAAAAGATTATTTAACGAAGTCCGATTGGTACAGTGGACTTCACAGAGCAGAGGAATTACTATTTCTTCTTAATGGAAGTTATAATATTACAAATAATGAAGGAACCCAAATAGAGTTTTCCTTTAAATATGAATAAAAGTCGGAGGAATTATGAAAGACAAAATAGTTAAGCTTCTTAGCGACAAGATTGAACAATTAAATGAGGAAAGCATTAGCGCTCTCCTGGAACAGCCACCAAAGAAAGAAATGGGTGATTACGCTTTTCCATGTTTCAGACTTGCTAAGGATCTACACAAGGCCCCACCACTTATTGCTGCAGATATCGCTGAAAGTATAGAAAAACCTGAATATATTGATGATATTAAGGTTATGGGTGCATATATCAACTTCTATGTAAATAAGTCTGATTATGCAAAAACAGTTATCGAAAGTAGTATTGATGATAGCTATGGTTCATCTAAAGAAGGTGAAGGAAAGACAATTTGTATTGACTACTCCTCTCCTAATGTTGCAAAGAACTTCCATGTTGGTCATCTTAGAACAACGGTTATTGGAAATTCCCTCTATAAGATATATTCCAAGCTAGGATACAACGTTGAGAGAATAAACCACCTTGGAGACTGGGGAACACAGTTTGGTAAACTTATAGTTGCATATAAGAACTGGGGTTCTGAAGAAGCCGTAAAAGAAAAAGGTATAGAGGAATTAATGAGACTCTATGTTCTCTTCCATGATGAAGCTGACAAGAATCCAGAACTTCAGGACGAGGCAAGAGCCTGGTTCCATAAAATGGAAACTGGTGATGAAGAAGCTCTGAAGATTTGGAAATGGTTCTTTGATATAAGTCTTGAGGAATTCAAGAGAACTTATAAACTTATGGGTATGGAGTTTGACCACTATACAGGAGAAAGCTTCTACAGAGACAAAACTGATGATGTTGTTAAAGAATTAACAGAAAAGGGACTTCTCAAGGATAGCGAGGGAGCAAAGATTGTAGATCTTGAAGAATATGATATGGCCCCATGTCTTATCCTTAAGAATGACGGAAGTTCAATATATGCCACAAGAGATATAGCTGCTGTTGAATATAGAAAGAAAACCTATGATTTTACAAAATGCTTATATGTAACCGGCCAGGAACAGAAACTTCACTTTGCTCAGGTATTTAAAGTAATGGAGCTTCTGGGAAATGAATGGGCTAAGGATAGTCTTGTACATATTCCTTACGGACTTGTTAGTCTTGCCGGTGAAAAGCTTTCTACCAGAGGTGGAAACGTTATATACGCAGAGGATATTCTGAAAGAAGCAATTGGAAAGATTAGAGAAATCATCGATATTAAGAATCCAGACCTTTCTGATGAAGAAAAGGAAAATGCTTCAAGAATTGTAGGTGTAGGCGCAGTAATCTTCAATGATCTATACAACCAGAGAATCAAAGATGTTTCCTTCAAATGGGAGCACATTACAAGCTTTGAAGGCGAAACTGGTCCATATGTTCAATATACATATGCTCGTTGCTCAAGTATTTTGAGAAATATCGAAGGATTTGAGCCAAGCGCTGATATAGATTATTCAGTACTCAGTGATGAGGCAAGTGCAGATCTTCTTAAAGAAATAGATAGATTCCCAGCAATTGTTGCTGAAGCTGCTGATAGATATGAACCTTCAGTTGTCGCAAGATATGCTGTAGATCTTGCTCAGGCATTTAATAGATTCTATACAGAGAATCGAATTGCTGTTGATGACGAGGTTGTTAAGAAGGCAAGATGCACTATTACATACATCGTTCGCCGTATGTTGAAAGATTCTTTGGATCTTCTTGGTATCGGCGTAGTTGAAAGAATGTAATTCATATTGAATAACATGAGGATGTTTCACGTGAAACATCCTCTTTTTGTTTTTCACTACGTTTCACGTGAAACATATATACTTTATAAAGCCAGCAAATTACTCTCAGAATCATTTTACGAGACCGTCTCGGGTCTCGGTGCTTAGCGATTCACGAGTTCGAAGAACGAAGTGAGAGCTTAGCAAGCCGAAGCTTCTTTTCGAAGAAAGGAAGCCGGCGTCCGCTAGGGGAAGCCCGAGCCGAGCGGAAGCGATGTCGAGAAAAATTATTATTAACGAGATTTGCGTACGCGTGGTTTCTATTGCAAAACAATGAGAAAAAGTAGAATTAGAGTGCGAATAGTGGTATAATTACAGAAGTTTCGCTTATAGAGGAAGAATATATGGGAAGAATAATTGCGATAGCCAACCAGAAGGGTGGCGTCGGCAAGACTACTACTGCAATTAACCTTGCTGCATGTCTAGCTGAAAAGGGTAAGAAAGTCCTGGCAGTGGATATGGATTCTCAAGGTAATCTGACAAGTGGTCTTGGAGTAGATAAAGACAATGTAGAAAACTCAATATATGAAACATTACTTGGCGAATGTAATCTTGGCGAATGCATGCTGATAAATGTGTTCCCAAATCTTAACCTGATTCCTTCGAGTCGTGATCTTGCTGGAGCAGAGGTAGATTTCATAGATGTAGATAAGCCACAGTATATTCTTAAGGATATTATCAGAAGAGTTCGTAAGAACTTTGATTTTATAATAATTGACTGTCCACCTGCTCTTGGTATGCTTACAATTAATGCCATGACTGCAGCGGATACTGTAATCGTTCCTATACAATGTGAGTTCTATGCTCTTGAAGGATTATCACAGCTTCTTCATACAATTAATATGATCAAGCAAAAGCTTAATAAGAATCTTGAGATTGAAGGGGTTGTATTCACAATGTATGATTCCAGAAACAATCTTTCTCAGGATGTTGTCGAGAATGTACGCGAGAATCTGGACGAGATTATTTATAAAACCGTTGTTCCTAGAAATGTTAGATTGGCAGAGGCTCCAAGTTTTGGTTTGCCAATCAATCTATATGATAAAAGATCATCTGGGGCAGAAGCTTATCGTCAGCTTGCGGATGAAGTTATTAAGAATAAGTTGTTTCAATAATTAGTTGGAGGATGTTATGGCACCTAAGAGAGGTTTGGGTAGGGGCATAGACAGAATGTTAGATGTAGAAGATACAAAAGCATCTTCAAAGTCTACTAAAAAAGAAAGTGCTCCTAAGCAGAATACAGTTGTTAAAGAAGTAGTAAAAGTTAAAGAAGTTGTTAAGGAAGTTCCTGCAGAAACTACTCTTAAAATTTCTGATATTGAGCCTAATAAGAATCAGCCTCGTAAGGAATTTAACGAGGATGCATTATCAGATCTGGCAGATTCTATTAAGAAGCATGGAATCATTCAGCCAATAGTTGTTTCTAAAAAAGGGAATTCTTATGTTATTATAGCTGGTGAGCGTAGATGGAGAGCTGCAAGACTTGCAGGTCTTAAACAGGTTCCAGTTGTAATTAAAGATTATTCTGATAAAGAGCGTATGGAGGTTGCTCTTATTGAGAACCTCCAGAGAGAAGATCTTAATGCTATTGAAGAAGCTATGGCTTATCAGAGTCTTATTGATGAATATCATCTTAAACAGGATGAGGTTGCTGATAGAGTTTCTAAGGGTAGACCAACAATTACTAACTCACTTAGACTTTTAAAGCTTTCTGATAAGGTTAAGCAGATGCTTGTTGACGATATGATTTCTGCTGGACATGCCAGATGTCTTCTTGCAATAGAGGATCCTAGTGTTCAGTATGAAACAGCTCTTTCTGTTTTTGATGAAGGCCTTAGTGTTCGTGAGACAGAGCAGCTGGTTAAGGGTGTTAACAACATTCTTAATGGAAAAGAAATAGATAAAGATGGTAAAGTTGTTGAGAAGAAAAATGATGCTGCAATGGAAGCAATCTTAAATGAACTTGCAGAAAATCTTAAAACAACACTTGGTTCAAAAGTTACTATTAAGTCAAAAGGTAAAAAAGGTAAGATTGAAATTGAGTACGTATCTTCTGATGATCTTGAAAGAATTGTTCATATCATCAAATCAGGTGCGGCTATATAAGGAGTAAACATGCTATTATCAACAGCAGTTTTTGGTATTAGTTTGGAGATAGTGATAGTAGTTTTATTATTACTTATAATCATACTTGGTGTGATTCTTGCGCTTACTATCAGACAACTTCAAATAGTATCCAGAAAATATTATACACTAACGAGCGGAAGTACTGCAAAAGATCTCGAAAGTATTATGTTAACCAGATTTAAAGAGATGGATAAGGTTAAAGCTCGTATGAAAAGATTCAATAAAGAGCATAAAACCTTCAAGGGTCATCTGGATTCCTGTTACAACAAAATGGGTCTTGTTAAGTACGATGCTTTCGATAGTATGGCAGGAGAGTTGAGTTTCTCGCTTGCCCTTCTAAATGACGAAAACTCTGGATTTGTTCTTTCTACAATGCATTCAAAACAGGGTTGCTTCTCTTATGCAAAAGAGGTTATTCAGGGTGAATCCTACATAGCTCTTTCTAAGGAAGAGAAGGAAGCAATAAGAAAAGCTCAGACCGTTGATGAAGAGATTGAACGTATGACAAATGAGCCAGACGAAGAAGATATTATGTAAACTAAATAAATTTAAAAATTATCAATTGTTTTAAAAGGAGACAGTTATGATAGACATTAAATTCCTAAGAGAGAATCCTGATATTGTAAAAGAGAATATTAAGAAGAAATTTCAGGATCAAAAGCTTCCACTTGTTGATGAAGTTATAGCTCTTGATAAAGAGAGAAGAGACATCCAGGCTGAGGCAGATGCAATCAGAGCTGAGAAGAATCAGATTTCTAAACAGATCGGTGCTCTAATGGCTCAAGGTAAAAAGGATGAAGCAGAGGAGATTAAGAAAAAGGTTGCTGAATCAGCAGCTCGTCTTAAGGAGCTTGAAGAGAAGGCGCCTGTTATTGAAGAGCAGGTTACATCTATTATGATGAGAATTCCTAACATTATTGATGACTCTGTTCCAGTTGGTAAGGATGATTCAGAAAATGTTGAGGTTGAAAGATTTGATGAGCCAGTTGTTCCTGATTTTGAGATTCCTTATCATACAGATATTATTGAAAAGTTTGGCGGTATTGATCTTGATGCAGCAAGAAAGGTTGCAGGAAATGGTTTCTACTATTTAGTAGGTGATGTTGCCAGACTTCATAGTGCAGTTCTTTCTTATGCAAGAGATTTTATGATTGATAAGGGCTTTACATATGTAATTCCACCATATATGATAAGAAGCGATGTCGTTACAGGTGTAATGAGCTTCGATGAGATGGAATCCATGATGTATAAGATTGAAGGCGAAGATCTTTATCTTATCGGAACAAGCGAGCATTCAATGATCGGTAGATTTAAGAATGAGATGCTTGATGAGGTTAGTCTTCCAATCACACTTACAAGTTATTCACCATGCTTCCGTAAGGAAAAGGGTGCACACGGAATAGAGGAAAGAGGTATCTACCGTATTCACCAGTTTGAGAAGCAGGAAATGATAGTAATATGTAAGCCAGAGGAATCTATGGATTGGTATAACAAGATGTGGAGCTACACAGTTGAACTCTTTAGAACTCTTGATATTCCAGTAAGAACACTTGAGTGCTGTTCTGGAGATCTGGCTGATCTTAAGGTTAAATCTGTGGATGTTGAAGCATGGTCACCAAGACAGAAGAAGTACTTCGAGGTTGGTAGTTGTTCAAACCTTGGAGATGCTCAGGCTAGACGCCTTAAGATAAGAGTTAAGGATGAGGATGGTAATAAGTATCTTGCTCATACACTTAACAATACTGTAGTTGCTCCACCAAGAATGCTCATTGCATTCCTGGAGAACAATCTAAATGCTGATGGATCTGTTAATATCCCTGAAGCACTTAGACCATATATGGGTGGCAAGGAAAAGATTGAAGTAAAATAATTCTTTCCATCCGGCAAATGTCCTCGTAGCTCAGCTGGATAGAGCGACCGCCTCCTAAGCGGTAGGTCGGAGGTTCGAATCCCCTCGGGGACGCAAATAAAAAAGTGCGATGCATTAAGCGTCGCACTTTTCTTTTTATATTTAAAAAATTTACTGATTCATTTTGTTTTTCATTTGATGTATAGATGCACCACATGATGTACAGTAGAATGCATATAAACTATTTATTGTTCCACAAACTGGGCAGTGAAGAAGTTGCTTTCTTGTAATCTTTGGGGCAACTCCTGTATTTGTTACAACTGATGTTGAACCTTTATATGCTTCAGGGATGTAATCAAGTGCCTGAACTGTTTGTTCTGTTTGAGAACCCGTTTGCTGATGTGGCATAAACCTCGAAGTATCCTGATTTGTCTGTTGAGGCATGAAAGCTTGCTGTTGTCCAACTTGCTGTGGAGTATATGCCATTTGAGAAACCTGCTGTGGAACGTAAGCCTGTTGCTGAGCAACCTGCTGAGGCTGAACACCTTGTCCTCCTTGAGGATTATAGCTGTATCTTCCGTATTCAGGTGCCTGATATCCGCCGTATGCCTGATAAGGATTTGCTGCAGGTCCTGTCCAATATTGTCTGTAGAGAGGTGTCTCGTACATTTTCTGATCTTCTTTTTTGGCTTTTATTATACGAATTACTGTGAATATATCTGCGACAATAACGAATAATACGAAAAGACCATAGAAGAATGCATTTTGCGTAAATAAGCAGAAATCATAGAAGGAGTGGAGAGAAACTGCTATTAAAAATCCAATCCACATATTGCTTCTGCATCTTGCTCTGTCACCAAAGGATTTAAAGTATTTTGCGTTGCCATAAAAGTATCCCATGAAGATAGCACACATTGCATGTGCAGGGATAGCAAGGAGACCTCTTTGAATTCCCATAGTTAAAGCTGCATTGGAATTTGAAGATGTGAAGTTCTCAATAATGAGATACATTACATTTTCAATTGCTGCAAATCCCATTGATGCAAAGAGACAATAAACAATTCCGTCGAACTTATAATTAAAATGTTTATTTCTCCAGGTTAGTATATATGCGGCAAGGAATTTAACTCCTTCCTCTATAAGTCCTACTCCGAAAAATGCATAGATAGCCAGATAAACAATTTGGTTTAGTCCGCCAAATGTCAGCTCAAGCATTTTTTCTCCAGCCCATTCCAGAATTATTGCGGGTATGGCAGATAGTATTCCAAGTCCGAAAATAGAAATAAGCAGGCTGAGAGGTTCTTTCTCATGGCTGTCCTGAAAATATATAAATATCAGAAGAGCAACTGCCGGTATTATTGCGATAAGTATTACTAATATCGGATTCATTTTATTCTCCTTAATATATAGGTGGCATTTAGATTATTGTATTTTAACCACAACATCAATTATAATAGTTGTGTCAAGAATATAAAAGCTATAATTCTATTTGTATAAAACATATATGTATTATGAGGGTAGAAGGTATGTATACAAAGATTATTAATGAGCAATATGCCATATTACATAATGCGAACGAGATCGCAAGACTGGGACGCCGAGCGCTGATTGTAACAGGAAAGTATTCGGCCAAGAGAAATGGTTCACTTATGGAGGTTCAGAAAGTTCTTCAGGATACAGGAACGGAATATGTAATCTTCGATAGAATAGAAGAGAATCCATCTGTTGAAACAATCCTTGAAGCCAGAGATCTGGGAGTCAGCAAGGGTGCGGATTTTTGCATTGGTCTTGGTGGTGGCTCACCTATGGATGCAGCTAAGGCGATTTCAATTCTTCTATTTAATAGTGATAAAGGTGCGGACTTTTTGTATGAAACTCCTACCGCTGAATATCTGGATGAAAAGGGATGTACCCTTGCTTATCCTGTAGTTGCTGTTCCAACAACTTGTGGAACGGGATCGGAAGTGACGGGCGTTGCGGTTTTAACAAGACATGATCTGAAAACAAAGAAGAGTCTTCCGCATAAGGTTTATCCGGAAGTAGCATTTCTCGATCCAAGATATCTAATGTATGCACCATACGAGGTTCTTCGTAATACAGCCATAGATACAATGTCTCACTTGGTTGAGAGTTACATTAATACTAATGCAACAAGAGAAACAAAGATGCTTGTTCTTGAGGGGCTCAAGATCTGGAGCAGAGGGAAAGATGTAATCCTCGGAAAGAGAAAAGTAGGCTATACCAAGAATGAACATCCGGGAAATGTTTCTGATTTTATTAGAAGAAGTCAGGATCCAGAAAAGGCAGAAGCAGAGAAGGTAACAGAGCTTAAAATATTAGACGACATGCTTACATCTTCCAATATTGCGGGACAGGTTATCAGTATAACCGGAACTTCTCTTCCTCATGCTCTTAGTTATAGACTGACATATCAGGCCGGAATTGCACATGGTCCTGCAACTGGAATTTTCCAGCCGGGATTTATTTCTCATGCGGATGAGGATTCACAGAAGAAGCTTCTTAAGGCAATGGACTTTAAGGATATTGATGACCTGAGAGATTTTCTTGGAAGAACTTGCGATATAAATGGAATAAGTGATCTGGATTATAGCCTAATAGTGGAAAATTCTATAAAAGATATTTTGGCGGAATCTGCAAGAATTAAGAAGGTTCCATACCCAGTAAATAGAGAAATATTGGAAGAAATAGTCTCTGGATAGCAAAATTATTATTAAAAAGAGTTAATATTTAATAAAAAAAGGTGTAATTTTGTTGCATTTTTCCGAAAATGAACAATGTGTGAAAAAAATGGGTTGCAATTAAGAATTTATTGTAATATACTAACGTGGTACTTTTCGATAAGTACTTCCGTATTTAATAAGTACGGGCCGCTAGCTCATTTGGTAGAGCACCTGACTCTTAATCAGGGTGTGCGGGGTTCGAGCCCCCGGCGGCCCACTCCAGGAGGGCTGAGGACTTTGTGTAGGCAAGGTTTTTGGCCTTTT